>Ga0307933_1000011_pt1 | contig 205926 bp, 191 predicted proteins | sample OrgLakmetageno88_FD_201811 | JGI IMG/M metagenome (GOLD analysis project Ga0307933, IMG submission 201811) | Saline water microbial communities from Organic Lake, Antarctica - #88 | ecosystem: Environmental > Aquatic > Non-marine Saline and Alkaline > Saline | place: Antarctica: Organic Lake...
ACATAGCTAAACAGCGACCCGCTCTTTTCATCCGTCCCGCGCATCTTCACCCCCGACATTGCCGTACGGAGAGTGAATCATGTTCTCAATTTACCGTCGAGGCGGGACTATTTCAGCAGCCTGTTAATAGTCCTATATTGGACTTGCGTCCTTCTGTGGGCATCATGCCGTTGCATTTAAGTCTTTGAGAAGGATCTCTTGCAACCGTGCGCTTTTTTTTGCGCATTAACTCCGCTCTGGACGTATGCGATAGTTGTACGGGAGTTGTTCGGTGCGCGTATCAAGACACTTAAACGATTACCACCTCTTCACCAGGTTAGGTCTCCGTTCGATCTACGGCCGGCCAGCGCCGCATTGGCAATTCGCACGTCGCTCGAATTCGTGCTATCCGATGTTTGGCGGCAGATCTTGGCGGCGCATTTCTTGCTCATCACTGCACTTCCAGAACTGAACAATGATGTGGGTTGTTGCTGTTGAGAAAAGTGGCTGGTCATTTAAATCGCTCATGAGCCTTTGTCGATGATGCATCCTGCCCCCGAAAACGTGGAGCACATCCATTTTAACCTATTGATTTGTGTGGAGCGCTTTCATGCATCGTGGGGCATATATAACAAAATAAAGTCGATAACTTAGCGGTTTGTTTGGTAGGCCCGGCAGGACTTGAACCCGCAACCAAAGCGTTATGAGTGAACATCTTCTTTGCTAACCAATTGAATTCCCGCTCATCTGGTTAAACATTTCTCATGTAAAAACTCAATTTTTGGGCTTTCGCGCACGAAATTTGGTTCCGTGAACTGCAAGCCAAACGCTCCTGACGATTTGCGTTCAGTGGTTGCCAGTTTCTCAACACGTATTGAGACGAATGATTGAGATACTACACTGAAGATGCTGAAAGGCTGCTCTGATGATGTAACCGCCCCCCGACGGCATCGATGTGGCAAGGTGGGTCCGCGATGATCAACAAATGCATTTCATGAAGTTACTGGCGATGTTCACATTGCGTGTTGGAAATACTTCGTTCGCGGCTCATCCGACCAATATGGCTTCGCCTCGATTCTCAGGAGAAGCTCATGCCGAAGTCTACCCATGCTCGATGGAACGACCTTCTCAAGCTCATCCCACCGATCTCGGCCGATCGCGTCAGGAAGTTCGAGGTCGCGCTGAAGTCGGCATGCCGACGAGCGGAGGCCAATGCCGAGGTCGACGAAGCCGCTTGCGTCCGGAACTGGCCCCACTGCGATGGGAAGACCAGTTCTCGGTGGGGTATGACGCGAACGGGGACGCACCGGTGGAGATGCGCATCGTGTCGTCGGAAGTGGTCGGGGCGGACCGGAACACCGGTGGCACACCTGCACCGTCCAGTCTCCTGCTGGATGTCCCCCGCAAAATAATGGAAGATTCTCGGTTCTCCACGCGGAAGACCGCCAAGCAGCTCGGTGTTCGGCACCGGACCGTCTGGTGATGGCACCTCCTCAGCCTCAGCTGTCTGCGCGGGCAGATCGGTCCCACTTTCGCGGGGCTCGTCGTGTCCGATTAACGTTCGAGCGGGATAGCCGGAACGGGAGCCAAGAGTTTGTTCAGCATGCCCGCAACCCCACAGCCCACCCGAAACCTCCGAGTAAACGCTGGGAAGACTATCCTCGCAAATCACCAATACGGAAAACAAGCGCTGGCTGCGGGCAATTCTGGCCAGCACCGACCGGACGTGCGGGCCAGGCTCGAACACATTAAGGACAACACCGTCCAGTCGATCACGCCCATCATCGTCAGCTCCGTATCCCAAAATGCAGTTCTTCTGTTCGACGGTGCGCCGCAATACAAGAAGATCACGATGACAGAACGGTTCGACTATCACGTTTTCCTCTCTGGCAGGAGAAGTAAACGGATGCCAACGGCATTTCACCTGAACACGGTGAACAACCTACATCAGCGATGGAAGGAGTTCATGCCGGTGTTCTGTGGTCCGGCTACGGAGAACCTCGTCGCTTACGTTGGCTGGTTTGCAGCGCAGGAAGAAGGGCATCTTACGGCCTTCCGTGCTACAATCGCGTAGTCGGACTTTGACACCAACACGCAATGTGAACATCGCCAAGTTAATCGATAAGCGGCAACCAACGGGGGAGTTTCCTCGCCAGGTTGCAAAATTCCAAATCCGCGCGGCGTTACTGATCAGCTTCAAAGCATTTAACGTGCCCCTCTTCCCGTGGCCATAGCCTAAATACTTCCGGGGTAGGGGGCAGGCTGTCCTAAAGCGGGTTTGGCCAGCAAAGCCTGACATCATCTTCGATATGGAACCGTTCTCAATCGCACGCGAAGCGTCGGCCATATTACACCAACGGCTTACGACAAATCAGCAGGCTCACCAAGCTATCGATTTCGTCAGTGCAACCCTACCACAGTCGAAACCGACAGTTCTTAGATGACCACTTGGGCGAAAGCCAAGCCGTATACTACTCTGAGCGAACGCCAGAAGGTATTCTTAGCGTTCTTACTGCTGTGTCACTTTTCCGCAAAAGCTGGTAAAATTATTTAATTACTTCTGGTTTCGTCAGCCTTTCTATTCAAACGAAATTCATTAAACAGACGACTAATATCAGCTATAATCAAATTAGCGTGATCCCGGACGAATATCGCTAAATCGGGTTCAAGCTCGCGGTCAACTATAATCGATGCTTGTGTACTGGTAAAGTGGGCCGCGATACCTGAAATTGGCATTTCTCGGTTGTTCTTTGTCTGTTTAGACACTTCCGATAAAAGAAGAGTAACATCGAGTGCCGTAGCCTCGGCCCGAAGGAAGTCCGGTTGGTATCGGGCATACACCTTAAATGTCACGTCGATAGAGGAGTGGCCAAGATATTGACTAATTCGTTGAATTGACGAGCCAGACTCAAGCATCCAAACAGCTGCGGTATGACGTAAGTCATGAATGCGAACATCTACCAAACCTGCCCGTTTAACGGCAGCGTTAAAGCCCGTCTTTATAGACTTGATAGGCCTGTCATTAAATGAGACGACTTCGTCGCAGTCAGTACTCTTTTGCCATTTGAGCAACTCACTTTTAAGGCCAGCATTCATTGGAACTACAGCACGGCCTTTTCGGGGACCCTTAGAGTCTACGCGCAAATCAATCGTATTCTTCTCAAAATCTACCCGTGACCAGTTGAGATCCAAAACGGCTGCTAATCGACCGGCTGTCCCCAACAGGAGAAGGATAGCTATAAAAAGATGAGGAACTTGTTTAGCTTCTTTCAGTAGCAACCGTACTTGCTCCCGTGACAAAGGTCGGTCTCGCGGAGCAGGTTTCGACGGACGAGGTATAAAGGGAACACTCTCTGCGGTGATCATCCGTCGCTTTTTTGCGTAGTTGAAAGCGTTTCTAAGCGCCCCAAGCTCGGTCCAGAGCGTGTCATCAGAAATAGGTTGTCCTGTCCTTGCGTGAGTCCGTTCTTTGGAGTATTGTCGAACTATATCTTCTGTTATTTGCGAAGGTTTATATGGCCCGAAAAACTTTCTCAATGCCCTTTGTGGTTCCATCCTTATGGCCCCTGGTCGTCCATCAAGATGCTTCAAATAGGCGTCGCAAACGTCATTTGTTGTAATTGCATCCGGTGACTTTCTGAAAAATTCAGTTACGATCTCCACTGCTTCAGGCGTCGCATCCTTCTTATTCTTTGCCGAGAGTGCAAATCTATGGCGCTTTCCGCTGGAATTGTTGAATGTGACGGCGAGACCGCCGCGAAATTTAACGATTCTAAAAGGTTGCATGACTCAATTTCCTTGATTTCTGAGGTACATATTCGGAGATGGCACGAAGGGGCACGAACCGCCTGCAAATGGCCGTCTCGGATCAGTTTTCGAATTGTGTTTGCTGAGCAGGACCAGCGTCGAGCGAGTTGAACGGGTGTAAGAGAAGGAAATCCTGTCGCGATTCCACTTATTGGAGACCAAAGGGTTTTCAACTTAAGGCCGTTTAGTCTTCGGCTACATGTCGTTCTTCGAAAAGGTCCACCGATTCTTGTGGAATTCGAAGAAGGCGTCCGACGCGAAAAGCTCGCAATTCTCCGGAGATAATTGCATTCCGTATGGTGTTGCTACAGCAGCTCCAGCGCCTTGCGAGTTGTTGAGGTGTGTATATTTGCATTCTGTCGGCTCCTATTTAGACTTAAGGCAAGAAAATTAACTCTTGGTGCGGCATCCAACGCCGCGACAAATGAATCGAACTACAAAAGATACTGATACGTATTTTTCCGCTACCTATATTAGTTTCGCTCAGATTTTAGAGAACGATTTGAAGAAAATTATTTATCAACTCTAAAATCGTATCACTTTTCATCTCCGCTGCTGGTGCACGATCTGATCTTCTATGTTCTGCGCTCAAAGTTACGACGCGATATTAATCTATTCAATAAAGTTATTTAACAAAATCAGTGGTTTATTTTCTTCGTGCAAAGTTAAAGTAGCCAATATTATCTAATTTTTCGAACTATTTACTTTAGGGTCTATGATTTTTCTGAATCAGAAAAGGCTACATATCAATGATGATCCTCTCAAAGGTGGGGGGCTGCGGAAGTAGGAAATTTTAGATCTTTCCAAACTTGCTTCGTTTCGACCGCACACAAGTTGTTGAGGCGGACCTAAGTGCATTTTTCGTCATCACGGCGCGAAAATTTGGCGAATTAATCACGTGTGGCAGCTTAGTTAGGCCTTCATCTGAGTAAGTATCTCATCCAGACGTGCGCCATGCCAGCGCACGGCAGCGTCGAAATCTGGACGAATGCTCCCCTCAGCACCGCCAACCTGTGCGAGGCAATCGCGAATCTGCCTGACTTTAGTCTGTTGGCATCCCTGAGGCTTTGGGTCCGTGTTACAAAGTAGCGACAGGGCCGCCATCGCGTTGATATCGGCATATGCAAAGAGCAATTCCGACAAGGTATCGCCATTCTCTCTGAGATGGTCTTCCAATGTAGGGCTCATTTCGAAATGCGCTTGTTTCATGGCTGGTGTCATCACTGACTCTCCTTGGCAGTTTGAATTGAAAGTTGGAGTATTGGGTGGTCGCGCGCAAACGCGCGATATTACTGAGGTCAACACAATTCGCAGGTGTTGTTGGCCTCATCACAGGCATGCCTCAGGCCGTCGGCCAGCAGACAGAGTTGATCGACCACCGGATCAAGTTGATTTATTAGCTCGAGCAACACGGATTCGTTGACGATATCTTCGTCGAGTTCGAGACGGCGCATCATCCGTTCGAGGCGTCGCTTGGTATGGATGCCAATCGTTGCGTGGTTCGCCAGATCATCGAAAAGGCGATCAGCTTCCTGAGCCGCGCGCTGCCCACCGAGAAAGGAGGCGGCGTTGCGCAAGGCAGGCCAGTTTTGTTCCACGAATTCGTGGACAGGACTGCGCAGGGCCAATACGGCATAGCGCAGGTCAAAAGGGGTTGTCGAGTTCATAGGGCACCTCCAAAATTAATGTTGTCGTCAAGATTTTGGTTCGGAGGGTCGTGCCGCAGCTTCGGCGGTTATCGTCGATTTGCTTGATGTCCTTTGTTTGTTTGCTTCTGTCGTAATCAATGTTGGCCAGATCTGAAAAAGACGAAGCAGAAATAATAAAATTTAGGAATAATTTGTCTGCACGCATCATATCGGAATTGGTGGGCCCATAGTCCCAGTATGTATACGCTGGTTTCGGCGTAGATCTTGCCGCACTCTGGCCAACGTTGAATCGGCAACCTATCTCATCGTTTGAGTGCGTTTGCCTTGCGCGGGTGGACGATCGCGCGCGGGGGCTTAGCTTACTGAAAAGGATTACCTCATGACTGACCGCAAGACACTGTTCATTACCGGCGCGTCCAGTGGCATTGGCGCCGCCACCGCCTGGGCGGCCGTGACCGAGGGCTGGAATGTCGGGCTGATGGCCAGGTCCGAGGACAAGCTCGCCGATCTGCATGCCGAACTGGGTGACGCGAGCCTCGTTGTGTCCGGAGACGCCACTGACCTGGCTGCGCAGCAGGACGCCATCGCCGCCACTGTTGAGCACTTTGGAGGCTTGCACGGCGCCTTTGCGAATGCGGGCACAGGCCTCGAAACACCAGGAACCGAGAACGGCGATCCGGAAGAATGGCGCAAGTTGATTGATCTGAACATCATGGCGCTGCTCTATACCGCGAAGGCGAGCCTGCCAGAGTTGCGCAAGACACGCGGCCACCTCGTGCTGACCGGCTCTGTTGCGGGGAAAGTGCATATCCCGGGCTCTATCTATGGCGCAACCAAATGGTTTGTGCACGGCTATGGCGGAAATATGGCGGTGGAAATGCGTGAGTGGGGTGGACGTTGCACCGTTATCGCGCCCGGCATGGTCGACACGGCGTTCTTTTCCGAACCTAAGCCGGACAAGCTCAAGCCCGAGGACGTGGCAAACGCAGTGATGTTTGCGTTGAGCCAGCCCAAGCGGTCGAACATTCCGGAAATGACTGTCATGCCGACCGACTAATGAGCCCAACCCGCTGCGGCCAGAGGTGCAGGGCGCGCCCTACATCGAGACGGTAGGTCTTGTATCTGTCGCAGGCTGAGAGCGGCCTTCCGCTATGATTACCTTGCCATATCACCTCTGCTTTCACACTAAGAACGTTGACAGGCTAATCCAAGGAAAAGCTTTTAAGGCTCATCTATTGGCTGATCGGCCTTTCCCTGTAAAATCATCACTTCGATGCGACCGCCGCAGACAACGGCGAAGCGCTCGAGATCTTCGATCCTCGGAAGTGCACCGACAAGCGACTCCATCTCTTCAATTGTTACTTTGGTTATGCCTGTTGCATCAGAGATGTCATCTTGGCTCATGCCATGTGCATCTCGAAGCGTCCTTAGGCTCATCGCAATATCACCCTTGAGCCGGTTCCGGTTTCGACGCTCTACCACGTCAGGCCGTGCAAGCTTCATCTGCTGGCGAAATGAAATCGGCTTCTTATTCATCTTTGTCTCCCACGCATATGCCTTCCATCCTGAGGCTCCCACCTGGCGGAAATCTTTTTTCTGCAACGGATATTGGCCAGAGCTGTTAATCAGGAAGAAAAATTATTGCTTTTTGGTGGTCTTTTGGTCTGAAACACAGAACTCAAATAAACTGGTCATATCCGCTTTGCATTGAACGACTTCGGCCAAGGTTCTTCCCACACACGGGGAGATTTACGATCATGCATGAGGAAAAACTCGAGCCGCGAGAGCGTATCATATTATTGTGCGATGACCTGAGCGACATCAATGTCTGGCTGGAAGACAAGTACCCGTCAGACCGCTTTGCTCTTATTGTCGACTACTATCACCATCAGAAGTTCAGCAAGGAAATTGCATACGTCGTGATCCTCGGGCCCGAACAGGAAAAACGGCGTGCCCTCCGAGCTGCTGGATCACAGGCGCTCGAGGCGCTTGGCTGGCGGATCGTCTCGGACGGCGGCGGCGATGTCATTGATGCGCAGCCGGACTCAATCCGCGACCTTTCGGCTCACGAGCGCTTGCGGGCGATAGGGCGGGTAAAACACGCTATCGACCAAGGAAAACCATCTGCCTGACAGACCAGAAGCGATTGCCGCCCCTTTGTCTTCCCCCTACTATCAGGAGGAGAAGAGGGGCCGCGGTGTTGAGAAACAATTCCATCCACACAGACCGTGCGAAGTGCAGCGACGGTGCTCTGACACTTGTGATCCATCGTTCCAGACTGACTTCTTGGCGATTTTCCCTTGCTCATGTCCAAATTTTGAACACTCAACGCCAAGGTGACGCAGGAAATGGGGAGCTCCGTTGTGTAGCCATTCTCGACAAGGAGCGCTGTTGGCATGCCAGGTCCGTGTCAGAAAAAAGTAGTGCGACAGCCTTTAACGACAGGATGACCTTAGGGGCAGCCGAGGTTACGGTCAGGAGATGTCATACTCTTTATAATTTAAGATGTCCGAATGGCGTTCGTGACACCTGGCCTCCGCACCATCATTCTATTGAGAACGGTAGCGGCGCAGAAGTAAAAGGCATACTGAAGCGGCGAACTTCATGAGCAATTCCGACAATCAAGATTACCAGATGTCTTTCACAACAGGCGGGCTTTTTCTGAATGAGAGCCTCACTGTCGCACAGCTCCATGTTGAGGGTGAGCCTTGGCAGAAGACAGTTACTCGCGCCATGGAGCAAAGTGCAACTTCGCTCCCCAAAACGGCCTCTAACCGGCGCACATTGCGCGAGATTTCAAACCGCCTGCGTGCGCTGACCCGTGATGAGCGGAGCTTTCTGTTAGATGGCGCAGATCGTACGGACCAACAGGCGTTGCTTTGGCTGGCAACCTGCCGAGGTTATCGCTTCGTCCGGGAATTCTCTGTCGAGGTCATTCGCGAGCGTCACTTATCCTATCAGATGGACCTGCCATTGGTATCATTTGACATTCTTTTCGAGGCTAAGGCGGAGTGGGATGAGGGATTGGAAGCACTCAGTCCGTCTACCCGGCTGAAACTACGACAAATATTATTTCGGATGATGCGCGAGGCTGGTATTTTGTCTAACAAAAACCGTATTCAGGTAGCGATACTGTCACCGCGGTTGAAGGCGATGATCGAAGATGCAAATCCGGCGGAACTGGCCATATTTCCGGGCGCCTTGGTGGACGGAGTATGAGTTTGAAGACCGAGCTGAGCCGCAAAGAACGCGCCGAGCACCTTTACCGCGTCATCACCAGCGAACGCTTCCTGACCAAACAGGGTTTGGGCAACGAAGTTCCGTTCTTCATTTGCCCTTTTCCAGCTGAGGAAGGACTGTCGATCGTAGATGATCGCAAGGATCTGGCGACACGGATCGCGCATACCGGCACAAAGGTTCTCGATCTAAATTTATATGAGATAGCCCTCGATATCTTATCCGAACGGGGAATCCTTGAGCAGATCCTCGAGATCGAACAAGCAAGTGAAAAGGCCGAAATCAAAGAACTGCTCCAGGGCGTTCTTGATCCAGAGGCACATCTCATACCACGGGTTGGCGAAGCCATCTCCGCCACACCTCACGATGTAATTTTGTTGTCCGGTGTGGGAGAGGTCTATCCCTACATCCGGTCACACAGTGTTCTGAATAACCTGCAAAGCACTGCGAAAGAAGCGCCCACTGTGCTGTTCTTTCCGGGAAGCTACACGCATGCTCTGGCGACCGGCGCTTCGCTCGATCTCTTTGGTCGGCTTCATGACGACAAGTACTACCGCGCTTTCAATATCCTGAACTACGAGGTCTGATCCGATGGGCGAGCTACTCAAAGACATTTTCGAAAAAGATATTGGTCGCGCTATCGATGGCGTCATCAAGGCCGATGACGATGCCAGCTTGCGCATCGAGTTGGATGAATACGTGATCACCGGTGAAATAGGGCGCAAGCTCGAGCAGTTTCTCGACGCCTACAACAACTACGACACCTCCAACGGTGTGTGGATTTCGGGGTTTTTCGGATCGGGGAAATCTCACTTGCTGAAGATGCTGGCTCTTGTCTTGGAAAATCGGGAAGTGGATGGCACTTCTGCGCATGACATCTTTGCCGAGAAGCTGAAGCGCGAGCCCATGCTGGCTGGTGCCTTGAATAAGGCGGTATCGATTCCATCGAAGTCGATCCTGTTCAACATCGACCAGAAGGCAGACGTGATCTCCAAGGCTGATGTCGATGCACTTCTCGCCGTGTTCCAGAAGGTATTTGACGAGTTCTGCGGCTTTTATGGCAAGCAGCCGCACATCGCACAGTTTGAGCGGGACTTACACAGCCGTGGGCAGTTTGATGCCTTTAAGGCAGCTTTTCAGGATGCTGCGGAGAAATCTTGGGAAAGTGGCCGGGAACAAGCGCTCCTTGAAGCGAAGAATGTTGCGATCGCGTTCGCAAAGGCCACGGGTGGTGACCCAGCTGATGCCAAAGATATTCTAAGCCAGTACCGCAAGGACACGCGCGTCTCGATCGAAGACTTTGCGAACACGATCAAAGCTTGGATTGATGAGCAGCCTAAAGGGTTCCGTCTGAACTTTTTCGTCGATGAAGTCGGCCAATACATTTCTGATAACGTCAAGCTGATGACAAACCTGCAAACCATCGCGGAAAGCCTGAACACCAAATGCAAAGGTCAGGCCTGGCTTATCGTGACAGCCCAGGAGGACATGACCTCAGTGATCGGGGATATGACACAGAAGCAGGAAAACGACTTTTCCAAGATCCAGGCCCGCTTCGGCAACAGAATGCCCCTGAGCTCCGCTGATGTCGCCGAAGTCATTCAACGTCGCCTCTTGTCGAAGACGCCTGAGGCTACCGTGACCCTCGGGAATCTCCATGACAGCGAGGCAAACAACCTCAAAACGCTGTTCGATTTTGCGGACGGATCGATCACGCTTAAAAACTACCGCGACCGGGATCATTTCGTCGCGAGCTACCCCTTTCCACCCTACCAATACACGCTGTTTCAGATGGCAATCACATCCCTGTCGCAACACAACGCATTTGAGGGCAAGCACAGCTCCGTCGGCGAGCGCTCAATGCTGGGGGTCTTCCAGGAAGTTTCCAAGAAACTGAAGGACCGGGAAGTCGGCGGGCTGGCGACCTTTGATCTGATGTTTGAAGGCATTCGAACCGCCTTGAAATCATCGGTTCAGCAAAGCATCCAGATCGCTGAAAAAAATCTTGATGATCCTTTTGCCGTCCGCGTTCTAAAGGCACTGTTCCTCGTAAAATACGTGAAGGAATTCAAGCCCTCGGTTCGAAACATATCGATCCTGCTGCTTTCGGAATTCGACGCAGATCAACAGCAGCAGCGGCGACAGATCGGCGAGGCACTGTCCCTCCTTGAGCGTGAAACATACATCCAGCGAAACGGCGAGGTCTATGAATTCCTATCTAACGAGGAAAAGGATGTAGAAGCAGAGATCAAGGCGCTAAGCGTTGATCCTTCGGAGTTGTCCAAGGAACTTGAGACGATCGCATTTGACACGATCCTACGCCTCCGCAAGGTCAAACATAATGCAACCAACAATGAGTACGCCTTCACACGCAAGCTGGATGATCAGGCGGTTGGCAGGGAGTATGAGTTGGCAATCAACATCATTTCGCCATTCGGCGAGGATGCGGGCAGCCCAGAAGCAGTGCGTATGCGCACCATGACCCGCGAAGAACTGGCTGTTGTCATGAAGGCGGACTCCCAGTTTGTCCGCGACCTGATGCTCTATAAACAAACCGACAAGTTCATCCGCCAATCGCGGAGCGGCTCCCCGCAGATCGGTCGCGACCGCATCGTCTCGGAAAAAGGCGAGCAGAACGGGCGTCGGGCGAAAGATCTCGAGCTACGCCTACGCAAACTGATGGGTGAAGCACGCCTGTTTGTGCGCGGGGACGAGCTCGATATCGGCGGCGAGGAAGCCCCTGAGCGGATTGTCAAAGCGTTTCAGTCGCTCGTAGACAAAGTCTATAGCAATCTGCCGATGTTGCGCGGTGTCAGCTATTCCGAAGCCGATATCAACAAGGCAGTTCAGGCCGAGAGCAGCCTCTTCGGAGCTGAAGGCACGGGGCTCGGTGAGGCTGAGCAAGACGTCCTGAGCTTCTTCAATGCCCAGGCCCGCAACGGGGTCAAAGTTTCGGTCAAATATCTGGTCGAACGTTTCACCACCAAGCCCTACGGCTGGCCGACCACCGCAGTACTGTGTCTGGCTGGCAGTCTGGTCGCCAAAGGCAAGGTCGAAGCGCGGGTCGACAGCACTGTTACCGAAGGGCTCGATCTCGCAAAGGCGTTGAACAACAGTCACGCTCTGCCGAACATCCTTCTGACACCACAGCAGGAGTTTTCTGCTGTCGAAATTCGAAAGGCAAAAGACCTATATCAGGCGCTCTTTTCCAAGCCGCCAAGTGGCAACGATGCTCGTAGCCTTGGCGCGGAATGGGCCACCAGCATTGCAGAGCTTGAGGCTGATGTGGATGACAAGACGCGTCAGCTCCATGCGTACCCCTTCATGACCGCTCTGGCTCCCTTCCAGGAGCAGCTGCGCAGCATGAAGACCAAACCTGCCGCGTGGTTCATCACCGACGCACCGAAGCATGAGGACAGCCTGCTCGACGGCAAGGAAGACGTGTTCGACAAGATCAAGTCGTTTATGGGCGGTGCGCAGCGTGAGATCTACGACGATGCGCGCGACACTATTGTCAATCAATCGGCCAACATCGACCATGTAGACGACGCGGCAGGGGCGACGCTTCGCGCGGCGCTGGCTGATCCCGACTGTTACAAGGGCACTTCAATCCAGACCCTGAAGACCGACCTGCTCGAGTTGAAAAACAAAGTCGAGCTCAAAGTATTGGAGGAGCGCAGAGGGGTGATCGTCGCGGTTGACGAAGTCGCAGCCAAGATCACGCAGATGTCCGACTATCAAAGCCTTGATGCTGACAAACAGGCACGGATTACGGCCCGCCTCGAGACGCACAAGTCCGGCCTCGACACCATCAGATTGATTCCTGTTCTTCAGAACAAAGCCAATAGCGCACGCACCCAGTTGTTGGCGGACATCATCAATGAAATGGATCGGCTTGCGCGTCCCGTCCCAACGGTCACTGATAAAGGCCCCGGTTGGAATGAAAGCCCAGGCGCCGCTCCCCGTGAGCCCAAAACGGTTCTTGCGTCCCAGTTGAAATTCACCGCATCCAAAACGGTTTTGCTGGATGAGAACGACGTCGATGACTACGTCGCGCAAATGAAAAAGACCCTTCTGGAACAGATCCACGCGGGCAAGAAAGTGATTGTCTGACATGGATACCAATGCTCTGAAGAAGTTTGCCCAAGGGGCGCGCAACCTGCTGATCGATCAGGTCACGGCCAAGCTGGCTCTGGTGCTGGACGATGCATCCCCAGCGCGCCGTGAACATCCCTCAGCGGTCAAGGATCTCGAACGCGCCGTCGCACGTGCGGACAAGCAGCACGTCATCGAACAGGTCGCCTACACGTGGTTCAACCGCTTTACCGCACTGCGCTTCATGGATGCCAACGGCTATACCACCGTGCGCACCGTCTCCCCCGCCGATGGCGCGACGCGGCCCGAGATCCTGTCGGAGGCGATGGATGGCAACCTGCCGGAAGGCGCACTCGCGACCATCAGTGCCTTGCTGGACGGGCGCACGCCCTCGCATAATCCGCAGGCGGAGGCCTACCGTGCGCTGCTGGTCCATGCCTGCAACCAGTGGCACGGGCCGATGCCGTTCCTCTTCGAGGAAATCGACGACTACACCGAACTGCTGATGCCCGAGGATCTGCTGTCGCAGACCTCCATCCTTGCCGAGCTGCGCAAGGTGATGACCGAGGACGCCTGTCAGGACGTCGAAATCATCGGCTGGCTCTACCAGTTCTACATCTCCGAGAAGAAGGATCAGGTCTTCGCGGGCCTCAAGAAGAACGTCAAGATCACGGCCGAGAACATCCCCGCCGCCACGCAGCTCTTCACACCGCACTGGATCGTCCGCTATCTGGTGGAGAACTCGCTGGGGCGGCTCTGGCTGCTGAACCGGCCCCAAAGCCGTCTGGCCGATCAGATGGACTACTACATCGCGCCTGAGGAGCCCGAGACGGATTTCCTGCGCATCTCCCGCCCCGAGGACATCCGCATCTGCGATCCCGCCGCCGGGTCGGGGCACATGCTGACCTATGCCTTTGACCTGCTCTACGCCATCTACGAGGAAGAGGGATATGACGCGACCGAGATCCCCGCGCTGATCCTGACCCACAACCTGACGGGGGTGGAGATTGACGACCGCGCGGGCGCGCTGGCGGCCTTTGCGCTGGCGATGAAGGCGGCTGCAAAGCTGGGGCGGCGGCGGTTTCTGCGGATGGAGGCAAAACCCGACATCTGCGTGTTGCAAAACGTGGCCTTTACCGAGGCCGAGATGCAGGACGTGGCCGCCGTGGTGGGCAAGGATCTGTTCACGGATGAGCTGCGTGAGACGCTGGGCCAGTTCGAGCAGGCCAAGAACTTCGGCTCGCTGATCGTGCCGAAACTGCGCGATCCGGCAGAGGCGCTGCGGGTGGTCGCGGCGCGGGATTTTGCGGGTGATCTGCTGTTGAAGGACGTGCAGGCGCGCGTCCTGGCCGTGCTGCGCACGGCCGAGGCGCTGTCGCCGAAGTATCATGTGGTGGTAGCCAATCCGCCGTATGCTGGGGCGAAGGGGTTGAATGGTAAGCTTGGTGAGCACCTTAAAACTCATTTTTCAGATGTGAAATCGGACCTGTTCTCAGCATTCGTGGTGCGTATCACTCGGCTTGCAGTCCCGAAGGGGCAAATGGGGTTCATGACGCCATTTGTTTGGATGTTCATCTCGTCGTATGAAAAATTGAGGTTGTTCTTATTGGAACAGAAAACGATCACAAGCCTTGTTCAATTGGAATACTCAGGGTTTGATGGGGCTACTGTGCCTATTTGCACCTTCACTATCGAAAACGCTCACCGCCCAGATTTCCAAGGTGGCTATGTACGGCTTTCAGATTTTCGTGGTGCGGCGAACCAAGCCCCTCGAACTTTGGAAGCGATACACAACCATGATTGTGGCTGGTTTTATCGTGCATGCGGCGATGATTTTTCTCAGATACCTGGCAGCCCAATTGCTTATTGGGCAGGCGAGCGAGTTTTTGAGACGTTTGCAGAGTTTCCAAAAATCTCTGACTTAGCGAAGCCAATGATTGGTATGCGGACAGGCGATAATGAACGCTTCTTGAGGCTCTGGTTTGAAGTGTCGTCTGGAACTTTTGGAACCGGTTTTGAAGACGCTTCTGGAGCAAAAGAAAGTGGCAAAAAGTGGTTCCCATACAATAAGGGCGGAGAATTTCGAAAGTGGTATGGAAACAACGAATTCGTCCTAAACTGGGCTGAAAACGGATACGAAGTAAAGTCTGCGACCTTAGAGAAATACCCTCAACTTGACTGGGACAACCTCGGCTGGAAGATCTCAAATGAAAAGAATTTCTTCTTGCCTTCAGTAACATGGACCGCGACGAGTTCTTCTTATTTTGGGGTAAGAACTTCGCCGGCGGGCTACATTTTTGATGTTAAGGGTTCCAGTTGTTTCCCGAAGGACGAAAATCGCGCGCTTGTGCTGGCAAACCTTGCAAGCAAGCCAACACGAGAAGTCCTTAAAATGCTCAATCCAACGATTGAGTTCCAACCAAGGGACATTGGAAATGTCCCCCACGTTTTGCCTGAGGACACCCCAGCCGCTGCTGTTGTGAGAGACAATCTCGTACCCGCATTGGTTACCCACTCCCGCACCGACTGGGACGCCTACGAAACCTCTTGGGATTTCACCACGCTCCCGCTGCTGCAAGCCGACCACCGAGCCGAGACGTTGGAGGCCACCTTCACCACCCTGCGCACCCATTGGCAGGGAATGACGGAAGAGATGCTTACGTTGGAGGAAGAGAACAACCGAATCTTCATCGACGCCTATGGCCTGCAAGACGAGCTGACCCCCGAGGTGCCGCTCAACGAGATCACCCTCACCTGCAACCCCGCCTATCGCTATGGCATCAAGAACGACACTGAGGCCAACGAGACCCGCCTGCGCGCCGACACCGTGGCCGAGTTCCTCTCCTACGCCGTGGGCTGCATGTTCGGGCGCTACAGCCTCGACACCCCCAGCCTGATCCTCGCCAATCAGGGCGAAACGCTGGCCGACTACCTCGCCCGCGTGCCGGATCCGACATTCATGCCAGACGAAGACAACGTCATCCCCGTGCTCGACGCCGACTGGTTCCCCGACGACATCACCGAGCGCTTCCGCCTGTTCCTGCGCACCACCTTCGGCGAGGCGCATTTCCGCGAGAACCTGCGGTATATCGAAGACGCGCTTGGCAAGGACATCCGCAAATACTTCACCAAGGATTTCTACGCCGACCACGTGAAGCGCTACAAAAAGCGCCCGATCTACTGGATGTTTTCCAGCCCCAAGGGCACGTTCAACGCGCTGATCTATATGCACCGGTATCGCGGCGACACAGTGTCCGTCCTGCTGAACGACTACCTGCGCGAGTTCATCAGCAAGCTGGAAGCCGAACGCGCCCGGCTCGACAAGCTGTCTGATGACCCGACTGCCACGCAGGGCCAGCGCACCAAGGCGATCAAGGAGGCCGGTGTGGTTGCCAAACAGATCGACGAGTTGAACGAATGGGAGCGCGACGTGATTTTCCCACTCGCCCAACAGAAGATCGAGATCGACCTTGATGACGGAGTGAAGGCGAACTATCCGCTGTTCGGCACCGCGTTGAAAAAGATCCCGGGTCTGGAGGCCAAGGATGACTGACCGGCTCACGGCCAGTCTGACACGCCTGTTCGACGCGCACCGCATCATATTCTGGTACGACACAGCCCGCGACATGCGTGGCGCCTATGAGGCCGTGGATCTGGAGGGCGTAGAAAAGGTCGAGATCGCCAACAACGAGTTCGGGCTGAAGTACCGGATGCTGCGGCAAGAGCCCAAGCAGAAATTCCTGCTGTACAAGGAAGGTCCAGAGCCTGAGGAAGCCGACAACTGGCTGCTGGATCTGCAACTGGCCACAGCCGTATTCAAAGCCGATCAGTCTGCGATCTGGCTGGCCGAGCTGGGCCTGCCCACGCAGTTCGAGGACGTCGTGCGCAACCACACCGAGTTCTACCGCTCAAAAGGGCGCATAGAGCACCTGAAGCGGCTGCTGACGCCCTCCGATACCAAAACCGATGTGCTGCGCCGTCTGCTGGCCGTCTGCGCCGGTGCGGAGGGCGCACTCGACACTGTGATCGAGGCGCTGCTGGGCGAGCTGGCGGAAGGCCGCGACGATGCGCTGCGCCTGATGGACCGCGCCGGGCTCATGGATTTCTTCTGGGGCCAGGTCGAGAACGCCTATGGCTATGCGTCAGCAGAGCCTGATTTCCAAGACTTCGCCATAACGCTGTTTCAGTCGTGCTATTGCCGCGCACTGGAGGAGGACGGCAAGCTGAACGCCGAGGCGCTGCTGGTCTTCCGCCGCTGGAAGAACAACCGCCATGGCGCAGACGCGTTCGAGGTGCTGAGCCGCAAGTATCAGGAGATCCTGCGCATCCCGGAAGACCTGTCTGACCGTGAGATCAAACAGCTGCGCGCCATCGACTACTTCGAGGAAATCGACCGGCAGATTATCCGCAAGCTGGTGAAGGCAATGTCCAGCCAGACCGTGACCTCCGCCGAGGTGCTGAAAACAGTCAGAGAGCGCCGCCAGAGCCATTGGTACGCCATCTACCGCGATGTCTACGAGGCCATTGGATACGCTACGGAGTTCCAGCAAGCACTGGCCGAGGCAACCCTGAGCATGTCCTCTCCAGCCGAGGGCGTGAAGCGCTATGTGACGAGCTGGTATAAGATCGACCAGCTGTATCGTAAGTTCATCTTCCACATGCAGAAAAGTGGTCAGGCGTCGCTGTTGGGTGCACTTTTCGAGAGTGTCGAAAACCGGTACACCACTAACTTCCTGACAACTGTCAACGATGCTTGGCAGGACCAGATCGCAAAACTATCCGAGTGGTCGGTTCCTGGGTATGAAAAACAGACAGACTTTTATGTCAATCAAGCCGCAGAGTTTCGAAGGAAGGATCAGAAGGTCGTCGTTATTATTTCTGATGCACTGCGGTTTGAGGTTGCCGAGGAATGTCTGCGTGAAATCCGCAAACTCAACCGTTTTGATGCGGATCTGAAGCCGATGATATCCGCTTTACCCAGCTATACACAGCTTGGGATGGCGGCTCTTCTGCCGAATAAGGATCTGACACTGTCCGGTGACGCCGCGGTCTCATCCTTTGGACAAGCAACCCAAGGGACGGCAAACCGTGAAAAAGTTCTGGGGTTGGGGCGCAAAGGTGATCGCGCGAAAGCGATGAAGGCCGATGATTTCATGGCCATGAGAGCGGAGGATGGAAAAGCGATCTTCAAGGATCACGACATCCTCTATCTCTACCACAACCGGATCGACATCATCGGTGACAAGCTCGCGACTGAAGATCGTGTGACCGAAGCCGCCGAAGACGCCATTGAGGACCTGACCAAGCTGGTGCGCAAACTCACGACAGCGAATTTCTCCAACATTCTGATAACCGCAGATCACGGGTTCCTGTATCAGCACCGTGCCTTGGACGATGCCGATTTCTCGGCTGCCGATCCCACCGGTGGTGAAATCCTCTTCAAAAACCGGCGCTTCGTCATCGGGCTTGGGTTGAATGAAACGGCCGGGATGAAAAAATTCAGCTCAGGCTCTCTCGGACTCGGGGGCGATCTTGATGTCCTGATTCCGAACTCGATCAATAGAATGCGCGTAAAGGGTGCAGGCAGTCGATTTGTCCATGGCGGCGCCACACTGCAAGAGGTTATCATTCCGGTCCTTAAGGTCGGCAAGAGCCGCGAAGCGGACGTCGGCAAGGTCGATGTCCAGATCGTCGTCGCAGGTCGTAGTCTAATCTCCTCAGGGCAGACGGCGGTCACCCTTTATCAAGTGCAACCCCTCTCAGAAAAGCAGCAGCAACGTGATCTACTGGCGGGCATATATGCAGAAGATGGTACGCTGATCTCGGATGAGCACCAGCTGAGCTTAGACTTCTCATCGCAAAGCCCCCGAGAAAGGGAACTGCCCGTCAAGTTTCTTCTTTCGCGAGAGGCCGATCGCTTCAATGACCAGGACGTCTTCCTGAAGCTGCGCGAACGGATTGGCAAGACAAGCCATTTTGAGGATTATACCAGCCACCGCTTTCAATTGCGCCGTGGCATCACAACAGATTTCGATTTCTAAGGGACGAACATGAGCGCACTCGACGACAAAACGAACGAGCATTTTGCAGGCTATGTAGTCCGCAAAGATCTGGTGAAGGCCGTAAAAGGCAATGCCATCGTACCGACATACGTTTTGGAATATCTGTTGGGGCAGTATTGCGCGACCGACGACGAAGCATCGATTGAGAGCGGCATTGAGACGGTCAAGGACATCCTGCGCAAGCACTACGTGCACAGGAATGAAGCAGGTTTGATCCAGTCAACCATCAAGGAGAAAGGCCGCTACAAGGTCATCGATCAGATCAGCGTTTCCCTGAATGAAAAAACCGACAGCTATGAGGCTACGTTCGACAATCTTGGGATCAAGAAGGTTGCCGTCGATAGCGGCACGGTTAAGGCCCACCCCAAGCTCCTGGTGACTGCTGTCTGGTGCATCGCCGACGTCCAGTACGAATTTTCAGAGGATGCGCGCACATCGCCATGGGTGCTGGAAACCATCAAGCCGATCCAGATCGCAAAAGTAGACTACGACGGCTACAAAGCGGCCCGTACTCAGTTCGACAAAGACGAATGGATTGATCTGCTAATGCAGTCCATCGGCTTCAATCCCGATGCGTTCGGCAGACGCAGCAAACTATTGCAGCTGATGCGCCTGATCCCGTTTGTTGAGCGAAACTACAATATTATCGAGCTGGGTCCTAAAGGCACCGGTAAATCCCACATTTATTCTGAATTCTCTCCCCATGGTCAGCTGATCTCCGGTGGCGAGGTGTCAATACCCAAGCTGTTCGTGAACAACTCGAACGGGCGCATCGGCCTTGTCGGGTATTGGGACGTGGTGGCTTTCGATGAGTTCGCCGGGCGCGAAAAGAAGACGAACAAAGCTCTCGTCGATATCATGAAAAACTACATGGCCAACAAGACCTTCTCTCGTGGGATCAGCCCCATGGGCGCCGAAGCCAGCTTTGCTTTTGTAGGAAACACAGATCACAACGTGCCCTACATGCTGAAAAACAGTGACCTGTTCGAGGCTCTCCCGTCGCAGTTTCACGACTCCGCATTCATCGACCGCCTGCATGCTTACCTGCCCGGCTGGGAGGTCGATGTCATCCGTGGCGAGATGTTCACCAGTGGTTACGGCTTCATTGTCGACTATCTTGCCGAGATCCTGCGTCACCTGCGGCAAGAGGATTTCTCAAACCGCCCGAACCAGCATTTTACCGTCAGTGAAAAGCTGTCGACGCGCGACCGGGACGCTGTCTACAAAACAATGTCCGGCCTGCTGAAAATCATCTTTCCAGCAGGAGGCGAGAGTGCCGAGGACGTGGAAGAGCTGCTTCAACTTGCCCTTGAAAGCCGCAAGCGTGTGAAAGATCAATTGTTTCGGATTGACTCAACCTATCCGGAAGTGGATTTTTACTATACCGGCACAGACGGGACAAAGCGGCATATTCAAACGATTGAAGAACAGGAATACCCGCAGTTCTACCATAAAAAATCCGCTCAAGACCCTAATGGGCAAGGGGGCGAAGACGATGCCGCAGTGATTGAAGCAGTGGATGGCACCGGAGCCGCTGGTTCGGGGCAACAACCTCAAGGAACAAGCCTCAAAGAAGGCCATCACGTCTTTGCCGAAAACCGGAAAGGCATCAGCTATGACAAGCTGTTTGGACCCTACATCGATGGCGCGACACGGATTGTCGTAACCGACCCGTACATTCGGTACTATTACCAGATCAAGAACATGATGGAATTCGTTGAAATGGTGATCCAGCGAAAGGCACCTGAAGATCAGGTGTCCATCCATCTGGTCACGGGTAGTTCAGAAGGTGAGATCCATAGACAGCGCGATCTGCTGGACAGCGTTGTCTCTGCCAGTTCAGGATCTGGTGTCGACTTCACTTGGGCTTTTGATACCTCGGGCACAGCTCACGCCCGCGATATCGTATCGGATAAGGGATGGAAAATAGTCCTCGACCGCGGCCTGGATATTTTCCAGGCACCAGTACGTAGCGAAGGCTTCAACCTCACTGACAGACTACAAAAGCAACGTATGTTAAAGGGGTTCTATGTAACTTACGTGAGGCAATAGACTGTTCATAGCTATGATTGCTGAGGCAGGTCAGAGCGAATGAACTCTCACAGCCCATAGGAGCACAGCGATCTCCAGAACGTCAGCCAAGCGCCAGTCTACGAGATTTTTGGAGTTCAGGAATTCATGGCACCCTACACAATAGGTCTGCTAAGCGAAACTTTTGCCTTTGCAGGCATCGCAAGACATGTGATGATTACACACTGGCGGATTGTAAATTCAAGGTCAGGTCGGTTTGCCGATCAACAGACCTTAATGATCATATCCTCTTTACAATGATCAACACGCATCACAGTTGGAACTTCGACACTCTATTCCGCTGAGCATTTTTTCCTGTTATATGATGTCAATTACGTTCACCGAGCATACAGCGATATGAGTATACCTGCAACATCATGATGGCTATTAGAAGGAAGAATTTGGTGACTGAAGGCGACTCTTTCTGGAAGCTCAACGGTGCGAATGTGATTGCCTCGCAAAGCGACTTCTATCAGCACCTTGCAGAATCTAAACATCTTAGCTTCACAATCTATCAGCCAGATGAGCTTACTCGGATTGTTAAAAATCGAACTCAAAGAATTGAGGAAGTAACTTTTGAGGAAGTCAGCTTTTCTAAAACAAAGATCTTTGATGTCATATTTCGAGGGTGCACTTTTAAGAAATGTCAACTGATCGCAACGACGTTTGAAAACTGTGAGTTTCATGGCTGTAAGTTCATCTCAACGAACACACACAAGATCGCTTTCAGGAAAACCTACATCGATCCCTTATCTTTCGATAAGTGCCTCGACTGGAAAAAACATCAAAATATCGGTGTTCACCTATATCAGGCATTGATGAACAACAGCCATGATGAAGAACAGATCGAATTTGAACGAGACGCCCAGTTTTTGTTTTTCCGATGGAAAAGATATCAGGATGGCTACGAGGTTAGGAGGACTTGGACAAACGCTAAAACGGCGAAGGAACGTTTTTTCATTATTCGAACGAGCGGCAAGGTGTTGAGGAGGCTCGGATGGGAGAAGCTATTTGGTTGTGGGATTCGGATGCGTTATTTTCTTCGTACAATTATTGTCGTATTAGCTATGACTACTTTCATGAATTTCGGACTCCGGAACGAATTTGGTCTTTTACTTGATGGAGAACCGATATCAACTTGGTCTGAAGCGTTCTACTTTACGACCGTATCGCTAACTACCCTGGGATATGGCGACATTACCCCAAGCACGTCTCTTGGGCGGTTGGTTGCCTCGATCCAAAGTATATTCGGGTTCTCACTTTTTGCACTACTGGCATCAATGTTTTTTAGACGAGTAGCACCATGAATAAAGATGTTGTCCGCAGTATATGTATCTTTGGGTCAGTCGCCCGGTCTAATTCAGATAGCTTGAGTGATATGGACGTCCTTATTGTCGCTCAGGACCTTAAGGAGAGGCAACAGTTGGGCGCTGAATGGAAGGCTAACGGCTGGTCAGTATCAGCATATACGCCGAGTAGATTTTTAGCGGTAATCAGATCAGGCAGCTTGTTCGCACAACACATTAAGCACGAGGGCATTGTTGTGTCGGATGAGGGCGGGTGGTTAAAGCGGAGCTTGCAGAAGTCCTCGCCTAAGCCCTCTTACTTCGCAGACACGCGAGATAGCGTATTCTTAGCGATGCCAATAGAGCGCTTTCATGACGATCTAACGATTTCGCTCCATCCGATAGTAGCCGATCTTGCATATGTTTGTGTGAGGAATTTTGGGATCAACTACCTGGCCGACAAGGGCGCGCTCGTATTCGATTATTCAACGATAGTCGACCGAATTGGTCGAGACTTCGCATTTCGCACTGATGAAATTGAGTTACTTCGTTCCCTGAGAGCTGGGAAGAATTTTTATCGTAGAGATAAAGAGAGCGGAACATTGCCAGGCAGAGTAGGGGACCTGAAAGCTATCTTAAGAATGCTATTCCCACACAAAAAAATAGGGAAAGTTGACGAGGGATCTCCAGTGCGAAGTTTTGCATCGGGTTACACGAGCCTTAGAGACTTGGAAGCGGCTTTAGTTGCGCAGCTCGGATTTCGACCGAATGAGCTGGATTTGGAAAGGTTCGGTTTGGAGCGCACTTGGAAATGGATTAAGAAACCTCAGAACTACTCTTGGCAGGTCCGTCGATTCAATCCAAGTGCCCTGCGGAATTTAGTGCCATCGGTTCTGCCACCTGTGGCATCCATGCGCAATATGAATTGGCATGGGTCCGAATTGGAGCGCTTTTGGTCATCCGACGCGATCAAGCTGTAGTCTTCCCAAGCGTTCGCAGCCGAGCGGGTAGTAGTCAACCGTCAGTATGTCGGCAAGTGGCTGTTATGTACTATGAGTGAAAACGGTCATAGACGGCGGATGTATCTTCAACAGCCATCGCACTTCGGTAGCCAGATCCGTAGTACTATCGAGGAAAGCCCCTCGGGAGCCTATAACCGCCCTCGCAGTCTCAAGTAGTCCGACTCAGTCGCCCGTAGTCAGATCTTGGTTCAATGAACCTTTTTGCTATTGGAGCAGTTTCAGCTAAGTAACTGAAATGTTTGGTAGGCCCGGCAGGACTTGAACCCGCAACCAAAGCGTTATGAGCGCTCTGCTCTAACCAGTTGAGCTACAGGCCCGCCAACAGCTTGCTAGGGGCATGGCATTTCAAGGTCAAGAGGTTCTTGGTGGCTTGCGCGGGCAAGTGGGCGATTACGTGCACCGCCGCGTGCTGCTCAAGCGGCCATCGCCTGCGGTGTTCAGCGCGCCGCATTGCCGGCGCGGCGCAACTGCGCTAGGGGAGAAGAGATACAAACGAGATGATGGAAGAGTTGACATGAACGAGCGGCAGAACGGGATGACCTATGCGGACGCAGGTGTGGACATCGATGCAGGCAACGCGCTTGTCGAGCGGATCAAGCCTGCGGCAAAGCGCACGGTGCGCCCCGGTGTGATGTCAGGGCTTGGCGGGTTCGGCGCATTGTTTGACCTCAAAGGCGCCGGGTTCGAAGATCCCGTGCTGGTCGCCGCGACCGATGGCGTGGGCACCAAGCTGCGCATCGCGATCGATACGGGCAACGTGGACGGCGTGGGCATCGATCTGGTGGCCATGTGCGTCAACGACCTGATCTGTCAGGGCGCGGAGCCACTGTTTTTCTTAGATTATTTCGCCACCGGTAGGCTTGACCTCGATACGGCCACGCGCATTATCGAAGGCATCGCCAAGGGCTGCGAGCTGTCGGGCTGCGCGCTTATCGGGGGCGAGACGGCGGAGATGCCGGGCATGTATCCCGACGGTGATTTCGATTTGGCAGGATTTAGCGTAGGCGCCATGGAGCGTGGGAACACGCTGCCGCGCAATGTCGCTGCGGGCGATGTACTACTTGGCTTGGCCAGCGACGGCGTGCATTCCAACGGCTATAGCCTCGTGCGCGTGATCGTCGAACATTCAGGCATGACGTTCGAAGATCCCTGCCCATGGGATGGCGGCACGCTGGGTGAGGTTCTCCTGACGCCCACACGGCTTTATGTCAAACAGGTTCTGGCGGCGGTGAAAGCCGATATGGTCAACGCCCTGGCGCATATCACCGGTGGCGGGCTTACGGAGAACCTGCCGCGCGTTTTACCGGAGGGTCTGGGCGCGCGGATCGATCTGGGCGTTTGGGAGTTGCCGCCCGTGTTTCGCTGGCTCACCGCCCACGGCGGGATGGATGAGGCGGAGCTGCTCAAGACATTCAACGCAGGCATCGGCATGGTCGTGGTGGTGCCAGAAGATCAGGCCAAGGCGGCAACGGAGCTTTTGCGCGCGCAGGGTGAGACGGTCTATACCCTCGGCACGGTGATCGAGGGCGCTGGAGTGGAATACGAGGGCAGCCTCGTCTGATGCTGCGCGTTGCGGTGTTTATCTCCGGCGGCGGCTCCAACATGGTGGCGTTGCTGGATGATATGGCGCGGGACGGTCACGGTGCTGCGCCTTGCGTTGTTTTGTCAAACCGGGCGGATGCGGGAGGCCTTGGCCATGCCGCCGTACGCGGCGTACCGACGGTGGTGGTGGACCACCGTCCTTACCAAGGCGATCGAGTAGCCTTCGAGACGGCGATTGGTGAGGCATTTGCACCCTTTGCGCCGGATATGATCTGCCTTGCCGGCTTCATGAGGATTCTGTCGCCTTCGTTTATCGCGCAGTGGTCGGGCAGGATGCTCAACGTCCATCCCTCGCTGCTGCCTAAATATAAAGGGCTGCACACCCATGCCCGCGCGATCGAGGCGGGGGACCGGCTGCACGGATGCTCGGTGCATGAAGTTACGGCCGCGCTCGACGATGGTCCCGTGCTGGGGCAGGCGGAGGTCCCGGTATTGCCGGGCGATACCCCTGACACGCTGGCCGCGCGCGTGCTGGTTCAGGAACACCTTCTCTATCCGGCGGTGCTGCGGCGTGTGGCGGACGGTGACCGCATGCCACTGATTTTACAAAGCTGACTGGTCAAACCCGTGGCAGTTCTGTACCGCTAGGACAAGCACGGGATTTTTGCATTATGCGTACGATTACGACTACCGACGATCTGGCCTCCTACTGCGCGCAGGCCGCCACCCATCCGTTCATCACGGTCGATACGGAGTTTCTGCGGGAGCGGACCTATTACTCCAAACTGTGTCTGGTGCAGCTGGCCATGCCCGGCATCGATGACAGCGGTGCGGTATTGGTCGATCCATTGGTTGAGGGTCTGTCGCTCGAGCCGCTCTATGAGCTGTTTCGCGATACATCGGTGGTCAAGGTTTTTCACGCCGCGCGACAGGATCTCGAGATATTCTTCGTCGATGCGGAGGTTTTTCCGACGCCGCTTTTCGATACGCAAGTGGCGGCGATGGTGTGCGGCTTTGGCGAGCAGGTGGGATATGAGACGTTGGTGCGCAAGATCGCCAAAGAAGGGGTCGACAAGACTTCGCGCTTTACCGATTGGTCGCGCCGCCCCCTCACGGATGCGCAAAAAAGCTATGCGTTGGCGGATGTGACGCATCTGCGGCAAATCTACGAGTTTCTGGCGGCCAAGTTGGAAGATACAGGGCGCCATAAATGGGTCGCGGAAGAGCTTGAAGTGCTCACCAATCCTGAGACCTATACCGCCGCGCCGCGAGAGGCATGGAAGCGGGTCAAGACGCGGACGAATTCCGCGCGGTTCCTTGCAATCGTACGTGAGCTCGCCGCGTTTCGCGAAGCCTACGCACAGGAGCGCAACATCCCGCGCAATCGCGTCTACAAAGACGACGCGATGGTGGAGCTGGCGTCCAACAAACCCAAAAACCACGAAGAGCTTGGCCGGGCCCGTCTGTTGTTGCGTGATGCGCGCAAGGGCGAGATTGCCGACGGCATCCTGAAGGCGGTCGCGGCAGGGGCCGCGTGCCCCAACAATGAGTTGCCCCAACCCGACCGCAGCCGCGAGAAATTGCAGGTCAACCCGGCTTTGGCGGATCTGCTGCGGGTCTTGTTGAAGGCCAAGACGGAGAGTGCGGGCGTCGCGGCCAAACTCATCGCGACGGCGGCGGACCTCGATGCGATCGCGGGAGGCATGCGTGACGTGCAGGCCATGCGCGGCTGGCGCCTCGAAGTATTCGGCAATGACGCTGTGGCGCTTTGTGAAGGGAAGATCGCGCTAACGGCGGTGGGCAATGATGTGAAGGTCGTCCAGCTCTGAGCGCAGATCCCCGGCGCGCGCCTGTTTATTTAAACTGCCGCTGCGCCGTCAGCGCCGCACGGTACGCACGTTGCGCAGTGCCTCGACCCGGATGCTGCGCACGCCGCGCAGCTCCTGATCGGTGATGTGGCGCGCGGCGGTGACTTCGCGTGTGGCGGGGCCGCCTATGGCCGTGGCGCGCGAGGGCTCCACCCCTTCCAAGCGGTAGGTCAGGACACCGTCCACCGGGGTCTCATCTTCGGTCGTTGGGGTGAGTTGCACCTCATAGCGCCCCTGCCGGTCTGCGCGCCCGGTCGCGCGCACGATGGCACCGCCCGGTATCCGCTCCACCGTGAGATCTGTGATCTCTTCGAACGGCAGCCCCGCATAGACGGCTTCCCGCTGGGCACTCCGGGCGAAAAGGCCACCACCCTGCGGGATGAGAGGGTTCGTGATCTCGTTCTCGGATGCTGTTCTTTCGGATGTGTTGCGCCCGAACCAATTGGTCGGGTTGAGCGCCGTGTCGCGCAGCGTACCACACGCGACGAGCGTGGTGGATGCAACCAGAAGAACGCAGAGGGAAATACGCATGGGACCTGCCGTGTGATAGTACCGTTATCTTGTGCCTATCCCATCGCCGCGCGCATGGGAAGAGGCGGGGACTGGACGTTGGGGTGATCCGGGCCTACCTGAGAGCAACACACAGACGGCAGGAGCATCTGATGGCTACGGCAGCATTTGAAGAACTGGTTGAGGATTTCGAGTTTCTCGAGGATTGGGAAGACAGATACCGCCACGTGATTGACCAGGGCAAGGAGATGGAGGCCCTCGCGGATGCGCTGCGCGTGCCTGCGACCAAAGTGGATGGCTGTGCGAGCCAGGTGTGGCTGCACGCTGAGATGCGCGACGGTAGGCTGCATTTCGACGGGGCGTCGGACGCGATGATCGTCTCGGGGCTGATCGCGGTACTGCGGAGGCTTTATAACGGCCTGACGCCGCCGGAGGTAATGACTGTGGATGCACGCGCCCAGATGGGGCGGTTGGGCCTTAACGAGCATTTGTCGGCGCAACGTTCCAACGGGCTCACGGCGATGATCGAGCGGGTGCGGGAAACGGCGGCGAGGTCTGCTTGATCGATCGGGTCAGGGGCGTTGCCCCATCTGCCATTTAGGAGATCCGCCCGAGCACTTAAGGCCAAATGAAAATAGGCTAGAGGGATGCGAGGGTGGTTTCGAGATCGCCGTAGCCTGTAAATCGGCGCTCGAACGCGAGGCCGAGGCGGGCGGCGCATTCTTTCGCTTTTTGGGTGAGGGCGGGATCGTCGGTCTGGGCCTGATAGACGAGTTTTTCGTAGTTGCCGAAATACATGTCGCGCAGTTCCGGGTGGCGGTCGAGGCCCATGGGCTTGATGATGAAGGCGTCGAACTGCCGAACGAGGAAGTCGGTGAGGTAGAAAGTCGTGATTTCGTCCTCGATGGTTTTGGCGAAGCGGTCGTTACCTTCGAAAAAGCTGTAGCAATGGGGCCCTGCGATCATCTGCACGCCAAGCTCTGCGCAGGCGGCTTGCAACAGGCCACCGGTGCCGCAGTCGGCATAGGCGACAAAGATGTCTTCGTAGGAGCCGCGGTGCTTTGCCACCGCAGCGCGTACAGCGTCGGTGATTTTGTCGGGATAGAGGTGAAGGTTGGCAGGCAGGCAGGTGAGGTCCAGATGCGTCCAGCCGTTCGCCGCTTTGATATCGAGGATTTCGCGGGCCAATGCGCCGCAGGCGATGATGAGGACCTTGCCCTGTTTATGCGCCAAGGGCAGACCTTCTTGGGTGAGCTGGAGATCCGTGATGGTCATTTGCGCAGTAGTTTGAACGCGACGGCTGCAATCATGAAGGCGGGCAGGGCCGCTATCATCACGCCAGCGCCCCCTTGGGTGAGCAGCCAGACGGTAACGGCGGCGGCGACAATCACGCAGACGATGAGAAGTGCTAATCTCGCGAGGGGCATGGTGTATCCTTTCCCGCTCAAGATAGGGGCGCGCGCGTGGTGCGCAAAGGGGCAGGGGACCAAAACTGATCGCGGACGCTGGGCATCTGATGTGACAACCGCTGCTTGGTGGTGCGTAGTGGGTATTGTGAAAAGCAGATGCCGCGCCAGGGACGTGGCGCGGCACCGTGTGCAAATATGTGATATCGCAAGGATCAGGCGGCGCTGTTATGCTTGCGTCCGACCCATTCCTTGGCGGTTTCCACCGCTACGGCAGCATCGCGGCAATAGGCGTCGGCGCCGATGGCCTTGCCGAATTCCTCATTCAGTGGCGCGCCGCCCACCAGCACAATGTAGTCGTCGCGGATGCCCTGCTCGACCATGGTGTCGATCACGACTTTCATATAGGGCATCGTCGTGGTCAGCAGCGCGGACATCCCAAGGATATCTGCCCCTTCTTTTTCCAGCGCTTCGAGATAGGCCTCAACGGGGTTGTTGATGCCCAGATCGACCACTTCGAAACCCGCGCCCTCCATCATCATCGACACGAGGTTTTTGCCGATGTCGTGGATGTCGCCCTTGACGGTACCGATGACCATCTTGCCTACGCGCGGCGCGCCGGTTTCGGCCAGCAATGGCTTGAGAATGAACATACCGCCCTTCATGGCGTTGGCGGCCAGCAGCACTTCGGGCACGAAAAGGATACCGTCACGGAAGTCGGCGCCGACGATGGTCATGCCTCCCACGAGCGCTTTGGTCAGCACGTCATAGGGTGCCCAGCCGCGAGCGATCAGGATGTTTACACCCTCTTCGATCTCTTCCTTGAGACCGTCATAGAGATCATCGAACATTTGCTGGACAAGTTCTTCATCGTCGAGTTCCGACAGGATGATTTCGTCTTCGTCAGACATGGGCTTCCCTTTTCTTGGCGGGCTGGGTGTTTTTATTGCCGCTAATCTGGCAGAGCATGCCAAAAATACTAAAGCGTTTGCGACAAGACAGGTGCGCGGCGCGACCTGACGCGGGGCGCTGGTCAGGCGCGCCGACGCCCCCGGCGCGGCGCGCGGGTCGGGGCGTTTCCGTCGGTGCCGTCACTCTCGGAGGAGAACGCGCCCAATGCGGCGGTGATGTCGCTCAGCTCCGGCGCCGACCCCTTTGGCGTGCTGTCGAGCGCGTCGCGCATCCGCTCGAGATGTTCGGGCATCGTGCCGCAGCAGCCGCCGATGATCTGTGCGCCGCAATTACGGGCAAGCGTGGCATAGGTCGCCATCAGCTCGGGTGTGCCGTCATAGTGAATGTGGCCGTCGTGGTATTTCGGGATGCCGGCATTGCCCTTTGCCACGATGGGCCGGGTGCTGCCCGTCGTGGCAAAGCCGAGCACGGTGCGTAGCAGGTCGGACGCACCGGTCCCGCAATTTGCGCCATAGGCCAGCGGGGCATCCTCGAGCTCATCGACCATCGCGACCATCCCGGCGGAGGTAAGGCCCATCATCGTGCGCCCTGCCGTATCAAAACTCATCGTGCCGACCCATGGCAGCCCTGCGAGCGCGAACCCTTCGGCGGCGGCGCGGTATTCCTCGGGCGCGGAGATCGTCTCGAGCCAGCCGATGTCGGCGCCGCCCGCCTTGAGGCCATCGGCCGTCTCGTGGAACATCTCCACGGCATTCGCGTGGCTCAAAGTGCCGACCGGTTCCATGATCTCACCAGTGGGGCCGACGGAGCCTGCGACGATCACGGTGCGGCCGGCGGTATCGGCGACCTCGCGGCCGAGTTCCGCCGCAACACGGCTTAGCTCATGCACGCGGCTTTGCGCGCCGTGCAGCTTGAGACGCGATGCGTTTGCGCCGAAACTGTTGGTAAGAAAGAGATCCGAGCCTGCGTTGACGGCGCCCCGGTAGAGTGTGAGGATCTTCTCCGGCTGCTCGGTGTTCCACATCTCGGGGGCATCACCGGACATCAGCCCCATGTTGAACAGGTTCGTGCCCGTGGCCCCATCGGCCAATAGCACACCTTTTTGCGCAAGCAATTCCGAAAAGACGTGTCCCATGGATCGTACTCCTGTATTGCCTGTTCCCGCCCCGCTTTTGTCATGGGGTGTGAATTGTCGCAACGCTCATAATGTTCATCTTGATTATGAGGTCTGGATGGGGCCACCGGGATAAAGCCGCGAGTGGCAGGCCGCTTGCAGCAACGGGCGGCGTGCACTAAGAGAGGCGCGACACGCGCAGGGACTCTCCCTTGTGCCCAGCAGACAGGGGACGCCAATGGCCCGCCGCAAGAAAATCTACGAAGGCAAAGCGAAGATCCTCTATGAGGGTCCGGAGCCGGGCACGATCGTCCAGTACTTCAAAGATGATGCGACTGCGTTCAACGCCCAGAAAAAGGACGTGATCGAGGGCAAGGGTGTGTTGAACAACATGCTGTCGGAATATTTCATGACTGGGCTCAACCAGGTGGGCGTGCCCACGCATTTCATCAAACGCATCAACATGCGCGAGCAGTTGGTGCGGCAGGTGGAGATCGTACCGCTCGAAGTGATCGTGCGCAATTATGCGGCGGGCACCATGGCAAAGCGGCTCGGAATCGAGGAGGGCACGCAGCTGCCGCGCCCCATCGTCGAGTATTGCTACAAGGACGACGCGCTGGGGGACCCGTTGGTCACCGAAGAGCACATCGCCGCTTTCGGCTGGGCAAGCCAGCAGGACATGGACGATATTCTGAGCCTTGCGCTGAGGGTGAATGATTTTATGTCCGGGGTCATGTACGGCGTCGGCATCCGGCTGGTGGATTTCAAGATTGAGGTCGGCCGCGTATACGACGGAGACTTCCAGCGGTTGATCGTGGCCGACGAGATTTCGCCCGACAGCTGTCGCTTGTGGGATATCGAGACGGGACGAAAGCTCGATAAGGATGTGTTCCGCCGCGATCTGGGGTCGCTGACGGATGCCTATACGGAAGTGGCGCGGCGGTTGGGCGTGATGCCTAAAAGCTCCACTCCGATGACAAAACCGACATTGATCAACTGACGCTGCCGTCGGATTGAGTTTATTGGCAAAATGAAGGAGAGGGCCTGCCCATGAAAGCGCGTGTGCATGTGATGTTGAAGGCGGGTGTGCTGGACCCTCAGGGAGAGGCGGTGCGCCACGCATTGGGTGCTATGGGATTTGACGGCGTGCGCGGGGTCCGTCAGGGCAAGGTGATCGAGCTTGATCTCGAAGAGGGCGCGACGGAGGCAGACATACAGCGCATGTGCGAAAAGCTGCTCGCGAATACCGTGATCGAGAGCTACACGGTGGAGGTCTCCTGATGCGTGCGGCGGTGGTGGTGTTCCCCGGCTCCAACTGCGACCGGGATATGGCGGTGGCGTTCGAGCGGGCAGGTGCGGATGTCACCATGGTATGGCACAAAGACAGCGATCTGCCGCAGGATATTGATATCGTGGGCATTCCGGGCGGATTTTCCTACGGTGATTATCTGCGCTGCGGCGCAATAGCGGCGCAGTCTCCGGTGTGCAGGTCGGTAGCCGAGCATGCGGCGCGCGGCGGCTACGTCTTGGGGGTCTGCAACGGATTTCAGGTGTTGACGGAGACCGGGCTTCTGCCGGGTGCCTTGCTGCGCAATTCAGGGCTCAAGTATATTTGCAGGACCGTCGGGTTGAAAGTCGAGACATCGGCGTCGGATTATACGTCTAGCTATAAGGCGGGTGATGTGATTGAGATCCCGATTGCGCATCATGACGGCAATTATTTTGCCGATGCCGACACGATTGCGGCGTTGCGCGACGAAGACCGTATCGCCTTTACCTATACCGATAATCCCAACGGGGCCCAGGCCGATATCGCGGGTATCCTGTCAGACAATCGGCGCGTGCTGGGAATGATGCCGCATCCGGAGCGTGCAGCGGATGCGGGCCACGGCGGCACCGACGGGGTGGCGCTCTTCCGCGCATTGGCGGGTGCGCTGATCACGGCCTGACTTGAGCGTGCGCTGCACTCTGCTAGAGTGCAAGAATGGACGAAGATCGGCGCGATACACATACGCCTTGGCAGCCTGCGGCGATCAGCTGGCGGGTGCGTGTGGCATTGCTTGTGATGCTGATTTTTGCCGTTGCCGTGATATCTGTGACCAACAGGCTTCTGACCGACCGGTTTACCGAGACGACGCGCAACCGTGCCGAGCTGAGGATCGCATTATACGGCGGGAACCTGCTGGCGGAATTGCGGCAAAACGCGATTGTGCCACAGCTTTTGGGGCGTGATCCCACGTTGATCGCGGCCCTCGAGAGCGCCGATTACAGCCTGTCTACGCAGCGTTTGATCTCTTTCGTCGAGGAAATTGGAGCGGCGTCGCTGATGTTGCTCGACATCGACGGACGCACGGTGGCGGCGACGGACCGCAACAGGATCGGCGCCTCGCACCGGTCGGATGCATATTTCGTGGATGCCATCCGCTCAAATGCGACAATTTTCAGCGTGATCCGGCAAGACACCTCCAGCTACCGCTTTTTCTACTCGCGCCGGGTTCAGAACGGCGGCACGACCGTGGGCGTGATCGCGGTCGAGGTGGACCTTAGGAAGTTCGAGCGCGCCTGGGCCGGCATCTCCGATGCGGTCATCGTGACCAGCAGCACCGGAGAGATTCTGCTCGCGACCGAGCCGCGCTGGCGAGGTAAGACCGAGCAAGAAGCGCTGGCCAATGAGACACCGCAAAGCGCCATCGAGCGCGCGATACAGGCGACCGCCGATTGGACCGCGCTCCCGCCCGACGCCTATTTGCAAGGCGAGGCGGTGATGCGACTGGACGCGCGGGTGAATTTTCGCGGCTGGCGGATGGTGAGCTATACCACCTATGCGAGTGTGCGTGAGCGGGTGAACGGCGTGTTGGCGCTCGAGGTGATGGGGTTTGCGATTCTGCTGGCGCTCACGTTTTATTTTCTGAGCCGCCGCACGGCGGGGCGCGCGGCGATTTTCCAGCGCGAGTCGGCAGAGCTTCGCGCATTGAACGCCGCGTTGCAGCGGGAAATCGCCGAACGCAAACGCGTACAGGAGACCCTCGCTGTGGCAGAGCAAACGCTTGAGCAATCGAGCAAACTGGCCGCCCTGGGCGAGATGTCGGCGGCGGTGAGCCATGAGTTGAACCAACCGCTCGCGGCGATGAAGACCTATCTGGCGGGTGCGCGTTTGTTGTTGCGGCGCAACCGGCCAGAGGAGGCGCTCAGCTCGTTCGGTCGGATCGACGATCTGATCGAGCGTATGGGCGCCATCACAAGACAGCTGAAATCCTATGCGCGCAAGGGACAGCAGGCGTTCTCCCCGGTCAATATGGCGGATGCGCTGGCGTCAAGTTTGAGCATGATGGAGCCGCAGTTGCGCCAGCGGCAGGTGCAGATCGCGCAGATTTTGCCCGATACGCCGGTCTATACGCTGGGGGACCGGATGCGGATCGAGCAGGTTCTGGTGAACCTGTTGCGCAACGCCCTCGATGCAACCAAATCTGAGCGGCACCCGTCGGTAGAGATCATTCTGAGCGCGGGCGAGACGGTCACGCTCACGGTGCGTGACAACGGGCCGGGGATTGAGGACTTGGACGCGCTCTTCGAGCCGTTCTACACTACCAAACAGCCCGGCGACGGTGTGGGTCTGGGACTTGCGATCTCGTCCGGGATCGTGGCCGATCTGGGCGGGCGGCTGACGGCGCGCAACGGGCAGGCCGGCGGCGCAGTATTTGAAATGCAGTTGCCTGTGCATGACAGCACGGCAGAAACACAGGCGGCGGAGTAAAAAATGGCACAAGCGATGAAAATTGCGATTGTTGATGATGAAAAAGACATGCGTCAGTCGATCAGCCAATGGCTGGCCCTTTCGGGATATGACACTGAAACATTTCCCAGCGCAGAGGACGCGCTGAAGGTGCTGGGGCCCGAGTATCCTGGCATCGTCATCTCCGACATCAAGATGCCGGGCATGGACGGGATGCAGTTTCTGAAAAAACTGATGGGCAGTGACAGCGCGCTGCCCGTAATCATGATCACCGGGCACGGCGATGTGCCGATGGCCGTGGAAGCGATGCGCGTGGGCGCGTTTGATTTTCTGGAAAAACCGTTCAATCCCGACCGCATGAGCGAGCTTGCCAAAAAGGCCACCGCCACCCGGCGTCTGGTCATGGACAACCGCCTGCTGCGCCGCGAGCTGTCAGACGGTGGCCAGCTCATGAAAAAGCTGATCGGGCAAAGCCCGGTAATGGACCGGCTGCGCGAGGACATCCTCGATCTGGGGCAGGCGGATGGTCACGTTTTGATCGACGGGGAGACGGGGACGGGCAAGACGCTGGTGGCCCACGCCTTGCACGCCGTGGGCAGCCGCGCGGGCAAGAAGTTCGTGCTGGTGAGCGCTTCGGCCTATGAGGAGGAGGCGCTGAGCAAGCGTTTGTTCGGACCGATGCAGCCGGAGGACGCGCAGCTTCCTGCCATCGAGGAAGCGCGCGGTGGCACGCTGGTGCTGGAGGATGTCGAGGCACTGAGCGAGACGTTGCAGGCGCGGCTTTTGTCAGCGATCAACGAGCAGGGCACGCCGGCCGAGACGCGGATTGTGGCTATTTCCAACCTGCAAGAGGCAGGGCGCACGTCGGAAGATGTGCTGCGCTCCGATCTTTTCTACCGCTTGGCCGCGCTGCGGATCACCGTCCCGCCATTGCGGCAACGCGGGGAAGATATCCTCACGCTGTTCACGCGGCTGAGCGATCAGTTCGCAGATGAATACGGCTGTATCGCGCCGCAGGTCACCGCGCAGGAGGCCGCCCAGCTGTTGCAGGCGCCATGGCCTGGCAACGTGCGCCAACTCATCAACGTGGCCGAGCGTGCGGTGCTGCAATCGCGGCGCGGCTCCGGCACCATCGCCTCCCTGTTGATGAGCGATCATGACGAAATGCAGCCGGTGATGACCACCGAAGGCAAACCGCTCAAGGAATACGTCGAAGCCTTTGAGCGGATGCTGATCGACAACACCATGCGGCGGCACAAAGGGTCCATTGCAAGCGTGATGGATGAGCTATGCCTGCCGCGCCGGACGCTTAACGAGAAAATGGCCAAATACCAGCTGTCGCGCTCTGATTATCTCTGAGCCGTCGTCGGGGATGAATAGGGGCGTGGTTGTCGCGCCCCTTTTTCGGCTATGAGCTGTCTCAGCCTGCACCCATTCTGTAAAGCTGCGAGGCGTTACCCTCGTCATCGGTGCGGCACATCCAGCGCTCGTTGATCGCGGGCACATCCATGATGTACTGATTGATCTCTACGATAGGCAATGTGGTGTTGAGCTGTGCGGGAGATGCTGTCTGCTCGCTCACCGCGTTGGCGCAGGTTCGATTGGCTCGCGCGTCGCGGCGTACATCGGGATCGGGATCGAACTCCGCCGGATCACAGGCCGTGAGCGCGACGGCGGCGGCACACAGCAGCAAGGCGGGGCGCGTAAAAAGTCTCATATTGCCTCCTAACGAGCATCAATGAGTGGTGACCCACCCTGATTGTCGAGGCGGACCCTAGCCACAAAAGCCGCGAACGGCAACATGCCCCAGGGTCGAAACGATGGGCAAAAAAACTGGGCCTTTTCACCGTAATTGTTGGTTTTGCAAGCAACTAGTGTGATTGCCCATTGTGTTTGCTCCCCGCCTGCTCTTATCTAGCTGAACGGGCCCCGCGCGAGATTGATCGCACGGGCCGCCGGTTGAAGAGTTTCGCTGTTGCGAGGGGCAAATCGCGCCTGAGCAGCAGACCGATCGAGCCGGAAACGGCATAGAGACGCTGATGGATATAGAAGGTTACCAGTCCGCTATGACACAGTTTTTAATGGATGCGTGGTGCGCCTTGCAGAGTCAGGGCCGCGATCCCGCGTCGGAGAAGAACCGCGATGACGCGCGCAAACGCTGAATACAGTTTCGGGAGTGGCCATCAAGGCCGCCTCGCTGCGCCGTCCCATATCGCCCTGACAAGACACATGGCCCAGCGTGACGCCCCCCCCGGGAGGCCCAAGCGCCTGCGCCCGTGCAAAAGAGTACAATGCCTAAGAAAATGCTTATCGATGCCACCCACGCGGAAGAAACCCGCGTCGTTGTGGTGGACGGAAACAAAGTCGAAGAGTTCGACTTCGAATCCGAGAATCGCCGCCAGCTGGCCGGCAATATCTACCTTGCAAAAGTAACGCGTGTTGAGCCGTCCTTGCAGGCGGCCTTCGTAGACTACGGCGGCAACCGCCACGGCTTCCTCGCGTTCTCGGAAATTCACCCCGACTATTACCAGATCCCGGTGGCCGACCGCGAGGCGCTGCTGGAGGAAGAGCGTGCCTATGCCCGTGCGCAGGCCGCCAAGGACGAGGAAGAGTCAAAACCCAAGAAGCGTTCGCGCTCAAGATCGCGCAAATCCAAGGCCGAAGATGCGCTGAGCGACGACGCCACTGCCTCGACCGAGATCGAGGGCATGGAAACCGTCGATCTGGATGATGACGTGGAAGTATCCGACGATGTCGCGTCCTCCCCGATGGAGCGCGTCAAGGAGACCCCGGTCGAAACCCCAGATGATGTCCTTGCCGACGATGATCATAGCGATGATGACGGGCAAGATGCCTCCGACAAGGACGATTCGATTGAATCGGTCGCCGAGGAAGACGACAGCGAAGACATCCGTCCCGCGCGCAAACCACGTGCGCGCCGCTACAAGATTCAGGAAGTCATCAAAGTCCGCCAGATCCTGCTGGTGCAGGTCATCAAGGAAGAGCGCGGCAACAAGGGCGCGGCGCTCACCACCTATCTGTCGCTGGCGGGTCGCTACTGTGTCCTGATGCCCAATACCGCGCGGGGCGGCGGCATCAGCCGCAAGATCACCAACGCAGCCGACCGCAAGAAACTCAAGGAGATCGCGCAGGAGATCGAAGTGCCGCAAGGGGCGGGTCTCATCGTGCGCACGGCAGGCGCGCGGCGCACCAAGGCCGAGATCAAGCGCGATTATGAATACCTCCAGCGCCTGTGGGAGCAGATCCGCGAGCTGACGCTTAAATCCATTGCACCTTCGAAGATCTACGAGGAAGGTGATCTGATCAAACGCTCGATCCGCGATCTCTATAACCGCGACATCGACGAAGTGTTCGTGGAGGGTGAGCGCGGCTACCGCATCGCCAAGGACTTCATGAAGATGATCATGCCGTCCCACGCAAAGAACGTGAAGCGCTACGAGGAAAACCTGCCGCTCTTCGCGCGCTATCAGGTGGAGGCCTACCTTGCGGGCATGTTCAACCCCACGGTACAGCTGCCCTCGGGCGGCTATATCGTGATCGACGCGACCGAGGCATTGGTGGCGGTGGACGTCAACTCCGGCCGCGCGACCAAGGAAGGCAGCATCGAGCAGACAGCGCTCAAGACTAATCTGGAGGCCGCTGCCGAAGTTGCACGCCAGCTTCGTCTGCGTGATCTTGCAGGCCTCATCGTGATCGACTTCATCGATATGGACGAGCGTAAGAACAATGCCGCCGTCGAGAAGATGATCAAGGACAAGCTCAAGACCGACCGCGCACGCATCCAGATCGGACGCATCTCCGGCTTTGGCTTGATGGAGATGTCGCGCCAGCGCCTGCGCCCGGGTATGATCGAGGCGACAACGCAGCCTTGTCATGCCTGCCACGGCACGGGCCTTATTCGCTCGGACGACAACCTCGCGCTGGCGATCCTGCGCACCATAGAGGAGGAGGGCACACGCCGCCGCTCGCGCGAGGTGCTGATCAAGGCGCCCGTCGGCATCGCCAACTTCCTGATGAACCAAAAGCGCGAGCACATCGCGCATATCGAGGTGCGCTACGGTCTGAGCGTGCGGATCGAAGGCGACCCGCATCTGATCAGTCCCGATTTCTCCATGGAGAAATTCAAGACGGCCACACGTGTCGTTCACCAGGTGGCGCATGTCGTTTCTGTCGATACATCGCTGATGGATCAGATCGACGAAGCGGACGCGGCTGAGGCGGACGCGGCAGAGCTGGCGGATATCGCCGCCGAGGCACTGCCTGCGCCCGAGCAACAGCCGCAACCGCAACCGCAAAACGGCGAGGACGGCGAGGGCAAGCCCAAGCGCAAGCGGCGCAGACGTCGCCGCAGCCGTGGTGGGCGCTCCAACACGGACGAGAACCAGAGCGACGGCGCAGACGCGGATGAAGACACCGCGGAAGGCGAGCAGACAGCGAAGAACGATGCCAAAGTGGCAGAGGGTCCGACGCCGAAAGAGGAGGCTAAACCAAAGTCGCGCAGCCGTTCACGCAGCCGAAAGCCTAAAGAGCCGGAGACGACCGACGAGGCTGCACCCGCTTCTGACGCAGCGGCAGCCGAGGTCGAGACTGTCGATGAGGCACAGTCGCCAGCAGTGAAGCCGAAGCGGACCCGCGCGCCGCGCAAGCCAAAGGTCGCACCCGCAGCTGAGGATACGCCAGCGCCGGAGGGCGCGGAGGCTACTTCGCCTGATGCGGAAGCGGCAAAGCCCAAACCGAAAGCGCCGCGCAAGCCCCGCACGTCTGCCAAGGCTAAGGCCGCCGCGGCCGCAGCGGAAGCTGAGACGTCCGACGCGGTCGCGGCTGAGGAGCCGACGCAAGCGGAGGACGCGACGCCTGCGCCAGAGGCCACGCCCGAACCTGTCGCTCAGACGCAACCCGAGCCAGTACCGCAGACGCAGCCTGAGCCAATACCGCAGGCAGAGCCCGCCGTTGAAGCGGCAGCGGAGCCTGAGGCGCAGGATGCGGAGGAGGCAGACAAACCACGCCGCAAGGGTTGGTGGTCATTGGGCCGTTAAGCTCTGTCGTCATTAACAATGAAAAGCAGGCCTCAGGGCCTGCTTTTTTCATTCTCGACTTAAAATCAAACTACTTTTTCGATCACGTATATCTGCACGCCGCCGTCTTCGCGGCTTTCGATCAGCTTATGCCCCGATTCCGAACAGTAATGCGGCACATCGATCACCGCTGCGGGATCATCGGCGCGCATCCGCAACCGCTCACCTGGCGTGAGCGCGGCCAGGAGTTTGCGCGCTTTGAGAACAGGCAGGGGGCATAGCAGCCCGGTCGCGTCAAGGTCATGCATCATACTCGGGGATATAAGCCGCGTGTTACAGGCTGTCCACAACCTTGTGACACTCTGACAGGTGACGGCGCCCCGACCAGCGTATAGCAGTGGGGTATGTTTGGAATCGAAATCATCGACGCAAGTCTGCTGCCCGCCATGACCATTGCCTTGATGGCGGGGATCATCAGCTTCCTGTCACCCTGCGTGTTGCCAATCGTGCCACCGTATCTGGCATATATGAGCGGGGTAAGCCTCAACGACATGGGGTCAGAGCAGGCGGCCCGGCGCAAAGCCATCGTCGCTGCACTTTTCTTCGTGATGGGGCTGAGCACCGTCTTTTTGATCCTTGGATTCACGGCGTCGGCATTCGGGGCGTTTTTTCTGCAAAACCAGATCCTTTTCAGCCAGATCTCCGGCATTGTCGTAATCATTTTCGGCATCCATTTTCTGGGCATCTACCGCATTGGGTTTCTCGACCGTGAGGCGCGGATGGATGCGGGCGACAAGGGCGGCTCGTCTTTTGGCGCCTATGTGCTGGGGCTGGCTTTCGCCTTTGGCTGGACGCCCTGCATCGGGCCGCAATTGGGCGCGATCCTGTCACTCGCCGCGTCCGAGGCATCGGTGACGCGCGGTACGGTGCTATTGGGCATCTATGCGCTGGGGCTGGGCATTCCGTTCCTGCTCGCCGCGATGTTCATGACCCGTGCGGTAGGCGTGATGAACCGCCTCAAGCGGCATATGAAAGCGATAGAGCGCGCGATGGGTGTGCTTTTGCTCATCGTCGGTGTCGCCATGCTGACCGGTGCGTTCACGACGTTCAGTTTTTGGCTATTGGAAACCTTTCCGGCGCTTGGAACGCTCGGCTGAGCGGCACGCCGTACACGCCTTACTTTGGCCGGAAAACCGCGCTAGCCTGTCGAAAACAAGATGAGGCATCGTGCAGTCCAATGGCCGCTTCCGACCCTACGGTCCGGCGTCGGCGGGTGTTCTACATTCCGGGCTTCGACCCGATTCACCCGCGCCGCTACCGCGAGCTGTATCGCAGCGAATCTGCGAAACAGGCGGAAATATCTGGCTATGGGATATCTTTGTCCGCACGGCAAGGAGGGGCGCGATATGGCTGGAATGTGAAGGGCTTGATGGAGGGGGTTCATGTGGACGCCACCGTGGATGTTCTCGTCTGGTCCGATATCGTGCGCGACAGTATGAACACATCGATTCCTGCGACCTACTTGCAGCTTTTGCGAACCGCCTGGGTCTACATCGGCAGCGGCACGCTCTGGCGCCTCACGCGACTGCGCAAGGGCCCCGTGCTGGCTGCGCTCTATCCCGTGGTCATGTTGCTCACACAGTTCTTCATCGCCTATGCGGCCGCTCGGATCATGTTCTGGGCCGGCGGGCAATTACTTGGCCCTGTGATAGGTCTTCCCGGACAGGGTATCGCCGCGGTCGCTGCGTTGACGCTTTTTGTACTCCTCATGCGGTGGTTCAAGGCGAAGGACGCCAAATTATTTGCCTATTATCTCATGCATGACTACGCCTACGGCGCCTCTACACGCGGTGCGAACACGCCGGAGCTTGAGGCGCGTCTTGCCCAATTCGGGGATGCGATCGCGGAGGCGCTGCACGGCGACGTGGACGAGGTGTTGGTCGTGGGCCACTCGTCCGGCGCGCATCTGGGCGTCTCGGTGCTGGCCGATCTGATCCGCGCGGGGCGCCTGCGCTCTGACGGTCCTGCCTTGGGTTTTTTGACCTTGGGGCAGGTGATACCGATGGTCTCGTTTTTGCCGGACGCGTACCGCCTGCGCGCTGATCTTGCATTTCTCAGCGCCTCGGACGCACTCAGCTGGGTCGACGTCACTGCTCCGGGCGACGGTTGTGCGTTTGCGCTATGTGATCCCGTCGCCGTTAGCGGTGTGGCGCCTGCGCAGAAACGCTGGCCGCTGGTGTTTTCCGCCGCCTTCACCCAAACGCTAAGCCCCGCGCGGTGGAAAGAACTGCGCTGGCGCTTCTTCCGCCTGCATTTTCAGTACATGTGCGCCTTCGACCGACCGCGCGATTACGATTATTTCCAGATCACCGCGGGCCCGATTACCTTGGCCGCGCGGTATCGCGACAGGCGAGCTTCCAAATCCCGCATTTTGGCAGCAGTCAACAAATTCACGAGCGTGGCACCGTGATCCTGCCGCCCAAACCGCCCAGCAGGCCGGATAAAGTGTCGCTCTGGCGCTATGGCAAGCTCTTTCGTGCAGACATCCTGTCCGCCCAGCCTGCGAAGCTTTACCGGGCGTGGATGGCCGAATTTCGCACGCCATTTTTCCGCAGCTATTTGATCAACCAGCCCGAGCTGGTTCAGCGCGTGCTCAAAGAGCGCCCCGACGACTTCCCCAAATCTACCCGCGTCAACGAAGGTTTGCGCCCCCTGCTGGGCAACTCGGTCTTCGTAACCAACGGTGAGACGTGGAAGCGACAGCGGCGCATTATTGATCCGGCATTCGAGGGTGGACGCCTACGTGAGACGTTCGCCGCCATGTGGGCTGCGGCGGAGGCGGCGGCGGCGCGGCTGGAGCCGCATGTGGGCCGTGAGATCGAGATTGAGGAGGTCACCAGCCACGCCGCCGCCGATGTGATTTTTCGCACGCTGTTTTCTCTGCCGATCGAGCATCATATGGCCCGAGATGTGTTTGAGGAGTTCAAAACGTACCAGCGCAGCCAGCCGATCCTGAATCTCGCCGCGCTGATCCCACTGCCGCACTGGCTGCCTCGGTTGCACCGCCGCGCGACCAAGCGGAGTGCCGCGCGCATTCGTGCGCTCATCACGCGCCTGACGCAAGATCGCGCCGATGCCATCGCCGCAGGGAGCGCGCCGGACGATCTGGCAACCAAGATCATGACGACTGCCGATCCAAAGACTGGCGAGACGTTCAGCACCGAAGAGATGGTGGACCAGGTCGCGATTTTCTTTCTTGCGGGGCATGAGACCAGCGCGTCAACGCTTGCCTGGTCGCTCTATCTCATGGCACTTTATCCCGACTGGCAGGACAAGCTCGCCTTGGAGGCGCAGGCCCTCGAGCGATGTGAATTTGGCGTGATGAGTAAACTGCGCCTGAGCCGCGATGTTTTCCGTGAGACGCTCCGCCTTTATCCGCCGGTGCCGATGATGGTGCGGGAAAGTGCCTGCCCCCATGAGATGCGGGAGCGCAAAATTCCGCGCGGTGCGCAAATGGTGATCAGCCCTTGGCACCTGCACCGGCATACGCGGCTGTGGGACAATCCCGACGGGTTCGACCCGATGCGCTGGCACACTGACAACGGCAAAGCGTGCCAGCGTGATGCATTTATCCCCTTCAGCGCGGGCGCGCGGGTTTGTCCCGGTGCGGGGTTTGCGATGATCGAGGGGCCGTTGATCCTGAGCCGGATCCTGCGCGACTACCGTGTGACGGCGGGGCCTGTGCCGGTGCCCGTCGCCCATCTGACGGTGCGTGCCAAGGACGGCATTAGGTTGCACCTGCGCCACCGCGAGCGATAACAGCGGCAAAGCATCTGGTGCTTGGATGATGAAACCTCTAAAAGATGCGAAAACCCTTATTTATAATCAGAGGCTTTTTCCTATGACCACCAAGGACTCACAACGCAACCGTATTGCAACCGGTAAGGGCTTTATCGCAGCATTGGACCAGTCGGGCGGATCCACGCCCAAAGCGCTGGAGCAATATGGCGTGATGCCGGGCGACTACGACGGTGATGCGGAAATGTACGCCGCCGTACATGCAATGCGCAGCCGGATCATTCTGGCGGATGAGTTCACTTCCGAGCGTGTTCTGGGCGCGATCCTGTTCGAGCGGACGATGGATAGTGAGATCAACGGCAAACCCACGGCGCAACTTTTGTGGGAAGACCGTGGCGTCGTGCCGTTTCTCAAGATTGACAAGGGGCTCGCGGATGTCAAAAGCGACGTACAGATGCTCAAACCCATGCCTGATCTTGACGCGCTGCTGGCCAAAGCCAACAGCTTTGGCATCTATGGGACCAAGGAGCGCTCGCTGATCCACGGAGCCAACGCGCAGGGCATCCACGATGTGGTAGCCCAACAGTTTGAGCTGGCGCGGCAGGTGAGTGCGGCTGGCCTGGTGCCGATCGTCGAGCCTGAGGTGCATATCGACAGTGCGACTAAGGCCGAGGCGGAGCAGATGCTCGAGGCGGAAATTATGCGCCATCTGAACGACTTGCCCGAGGGTGTTGATGTGATACTGAAGCTGACGCTGCCAACAAATGCAGGTTTGTACGACGCGGCGGCGGATCATCCCCGCGTCGTTCGGGTGGTCGCGTTGTCGGGTGGTTACTCGACCGATACGGCCTGCACGATGCTGGGCCAGAACCACAAGATGATCGCTAGCTTCAGCCGTGCGCTGGCCGAAGGGCTGAGCGTCAAGATGTCGGATGCTGAATTCAACGCCGCTTTGAGCCGCAACATCGGTCAGATCTATAACGCGTCAATCGCGTAGGGCGGGGAATTTTCGAAAATTCCGGACCGATTTTTTCAAAAAAATCGGCTAGAGGTACACGCGGATCGGCTCCTGATTGCAGAAGATGATGAGTTGGCCCCCGTTCTCCACATCAGGAAAACTGCGCCGCTTGAGTTCGCGCTCGAAGGCGCTTCGCCCGACGTATATTTTACTATCGCGGATTTTGCACCGTATTATGCCGCTTTTGCGGTGAGCAGATGCGTGATCCATGTGTCGGGCGAAAGGGGTGCGGCAATGCTCATATCGAGAACCTAATCCGATCTTGGTAAACGATCCTTTAAGGTCTCCAGAACATAGACACGGATGGCCGAGGCGAGCCCGCTGTCCATCCCGCGTGCCGCATCGATTTCAGCCACCAAGGCGTTGATCGGCAGTGATTTTTCTTGCGAAATAGCGCGCAATTCTGCCCAGAAAGGCGCCTCAAGGGAGATGGATGTGCGGTGCCCGCGCAAGGTGACCGAGTGCTTGACGGGCCGTGCAGTCATGTCTCGCGCTTATGGCCTTCGAGATTGCGCGCCATCAGCTGCGCGCGCGCCTTGAGCGCCTCTTTCTGGGCTTTGGTTTGGCCGAATTTCACTGAATTCTGGTCGGCCTGCGATTTGCGGGCAGAGCGGTCACGGTCTTTGCGGGCTTTGTTGAGGCTCAAGGGAGAGTTCATTTTGGTCCAATCATGTTTTCGGGCCGCACCACGCGGTCGAAGGTCTCAGCATCGACAAATCCCAGCGCGATTGCCTCTTCCTTCAGGGTCGTGCCGTTCTTATGGGCGGTCTTGGCGACTTTCGTGGCGTTGTCATAGCCGATTTCCGGCGCCAGCGCGGTGACCAGCATCAGCGATTCGCGCATGAGTTTTTCGATGCGGACTGGATCGGCTTTGAGATCGACCATCAGGTTGTCAGTGAAGGCAGAGGCAGCATCGCCCAAAAGCTGCATTGATTGCAGCACGTTATAGGCCATCATTGGCTTATAGACGTTCAACTCGAAATGGCCCTGCGATCCGGCAAAGCCAACGGCGGCGTCATTGCCGAAGACATGCGCGCAAACCTGCGTGAGCGCCTCGCATTGTGTGGGATTCACCTTTCCCGGCATGATCGAGGAGCCCGGCTCGTTCTCAGGCAGGATCAGCTCACCCAAACCGCAGCGGGGGCCGGAGCCCAACAGGCGGATGTCGTTGGCGATCTTGAACAGGCTTGCGGCCACGGTTTTCAGATGGCCTGAGATTTCCACCATGGCGTCATGCGCCGCGAGAGCCTCGAACTTATTGGGGGCGGTGATGAAGGGCAGGCCGGAGATGCGCGCCATATTGGCCGCGACCGTCGTGTCCCAGCCCTTCTTGGTGTTGAGGCCAGTACCCACTGCGGTGCCGCCCTGTGCCAGCTCGTAAATCCGGCCGAGGCCGTCCTCTACGCGGCGGATGCCCATCGCGACTTGATGGGTATAGCCGGAAAATTCCTGGCTCAGCGTCAGCGGCGTCGCGTCCTGGGTGTGGGTGCGGCCGATCTTGATGATGCCGTCGAACTCCTCGACCTTGGCCTGCAATGCGGCGTGCAGTTTGCGCAGACCGGGCAGCAAAACGTCATGCGCCGTGCGCGCGGTGGCGATGTGCATTGCGGTGGGGAAGGTATCGTTTGACGATTGCCCCATATTGCAGTGATCATTGGGGTGCACAGGGTCTTTGGAGCCGATCACGCCGCCCATGATCTTGATCGCGCGGTTGGCGATGACCTCGTTGGCGTTCATGTTCGATTGCGTGCCGGATCCCGTCTGCCAGACCACCAAAGGAAAGTTGTCGTCAAACTTGCCCGCCACCACTTCGGAGGCCGCCTGCACAATCGCTTTGCCACGCTCGGCGTCAAGCGTGCCTTGGGCCATATTCGCTTCTGCGCAGGCCTGCTTGATCACGCCCAGCGCGCGCACCATGGCAATGGGCTGTTTCTCCCAGCCGATGGGAAAATTGATGATCGAGCGCTGCGTCTGCGCGCCCCAGTATTTGTCTGCGGGCACTTCCAACGGGCCAAAGCTGTCGGTCTCGGTACGGGTTTGGGCCATGGGGCGCTCCTGTCGTCATATGTTCAGGGGCTGTTTAGCGTGCGGCGCGGTGCCGCGCTACCTCATGTTTTGCGAAAACTGTCGAGAGAGACGATTTCAGCGGCTTTTGACGGTGCTTCTTCGACTTCCAGCTCGGACTCTTCCTTCTGGGGTAGGGTCAGCTCGCGCGACTTTGAGGCGGGCTTCCCGGTCTCCTCGCCCTGCTGCTCGAACCGCAGGCCAAACTCGACCGAGGGGTCGACGAAGGTGCGGATCGCGTCATAGGGGATATAGAGCGGCTCGGGAGTATCGCCGAAATTGAGCGTGATGGAAAACCCGTCCGGCGTTACATCGAGACCGTCGTACCAATGCTGCATCACAACCGTCATCTCGTCGGGATAGCGGTCGGACAGCCAATCGGCCAATTCCGCGTCCGGATGGGAGGTGTCGAAGGTGATGAAAAAGTGGTGCGCACCCGGCAATCCGTTGTCCGCGACGTCCAGAAGGACGTTACGGATAAGGCTGCGCATGGCGTCATGCATGAGGTTGCCATAGTCGATGGTGCGGCTCATGTCATATCCCTCATGTGTGTCGTACCATTTCATCATAGGTGATTCCGGGCGGGATGAAAGGGGCGAGATCAGATCATGCCGATCCCGAGCCCCCCCAGCGCGAGCGCGATCATCGCGGGAACAAATCCTAGGCGAAACAACACCATCAGCACTGCGGCAGCTGCGATCAGGACAGCGGCGGCGATGTCGAAGCTGCCCCAATCGGGCAGGGGCAGGGCGAGGCGATCGGCCGTGCCCACACGGGCGAAAGTCACATGCAGCGCGAACCACAGCGTCAGATTGGCGATGACACCGACGACGGCGGCGGTGATGGCATGCAACCCGGCACTTAGGCGCGGCTGTGCGCTGATCCGCTCAAGATAGGGACCGGCGAGAAAGATCCACAAAAAGCACGGCGTGAAGGTCACCCAAAGCGCCAAAAGCCCGGCGGCGATGGCGCCCCCCGGCCCGCTTTGCGCGAAACCGGCGAGCAGGGCTACGAATTGCGTCACGAGGATCAAGGGACCGGGCGTCGTCTCCGCCAGCCCCAGCGCGTCGATCATCTGCTCTGTCGTGATCCAGCCGAGATCGGACACGACAGTTTGCGTCATATATCCCAGCACCGCATAGGCGCCGCCAAAAGTCACCACGGCCAGTTTTGAGAAAAACAGCCCCAGTTGCAGCAGAAACGTGGCCCCAAACGCCCAGACAAGCAACAGCGGTGCAGCCCAGAGCGCGCCCCACGTGAGGATCACACGCAAAGGGGCCGCGTGAAGGGGGGCGGGGGCAGGCGCGCCGGTCGCGCCCTCGGCCCGCCAGATCCCCCAGAGGCCCGCGGCGATGATGATCACCGGAAATGGCACGCCGAACACAAACAGACCGATGAAGGAGAGCAGCGCCAGCGTCCAGCCTTGCGCGCCGATCAGCGCCTTGCGCGCCACTTTTTGCAGCGCCTGAAATACCACGACGATCACCGCTGCCTTGATCCCCAGAAACGCCGCCTGCACCAGCGGCAGCTGGCCGTAGGACGCATAGAGAAAGGCCAGCACCGTGATCACGAGCGCGCCCGGCATCACGAACAACAGACCCGCGAGCAGCCCACCCGCCGTGCCACGCAGGCGCCAGCCCGCGTAGGTCGCAAGCTGCATCGCTTCGGGTCCGGGCAGCAACATACACAGGCTGAGCGCGCGCAGATAAGCCTGCTCGGTCAGCCAGTGCCGCGTCTCGACCAACTCGCGGTGCATGAGCGCGATCTGTGCTGCAGGTCCGCCAAAGGACAGCACGCCGATCCGCCCGAAGACGCGAGCCATTTCGGGCCAACGTGGCGGGCTCATGCCGCACCCTTTGCGGCGGGCCAGTCGTGCCCTTCCTCCGCCCCGTCGCGTGCCCAGCGGTAGAGCGCATCATAGAGTGCCATGCCTGCCTCAAGTTGCGCCTCATCCGAGCGGTACTGGCGCGACAGGCCGACGGAGAGGGCCAGCAGGCCGGCCGCTTGCGGGGCGAGGTCATGGCGGTTGGTGTCGGCGGCCCGAATGACAGTCGCCAGGCGGCCAAGCGCTTCTGTATTGAGGCCGAATTCCGCCAGCATGGTGTCAAAGGTGCAGTTCTCGCCCCGGTGGGACCAGAACACGCCTTCCACATCGAACGGGGTGGCACCGAAGCGCTCCGCCACGCCTGCGACCTCGGCGGGGGAGACGAACAAGATCCGTACGTGGCGGTCGACGAAGCGCCGGACGAGCCAGGGGCACGCGATACGGTCGATCCTTGGGCGGTGGCGGGTCACCCACAGGGTCGCCCCATCGATGAAGGCTGGGACCGCAGCGGCAGGAACCCGCGGCGCGCCCGTGTGGTCCCGCCATCCTTGCTTGCCGCCCCGAAGGTATTCCGCCTCCAGCCCATCGGCGCGGAACCGCGCCGCCAGCCCCTGGCTTAGCTTGATGCCACGCTGACAGACCACCACACAAGGACGCCCGGACAACCGCCGCAAGAGGCCCTCAGCATCGGTGTGGGGGTGTCGAAACGCGCCCGGTATCAGAAACGGATCATCGGCAAAGTCCTCGTCGATTGCAATATCCACGATAATAGGCGCGTCAGGCAGGCCGATGCGGCGCAAAAGTTGGGGTACGGTTATTTCATTGGGGGCAGCCATGGCATGCATCCTTTTAAGGTGGAAACATGCGAACTTCCGGCTGGCGCCTCACGGGGCGTTCGCAAATCGCTCCCCATGGGTCAGACATGGCATGGCCATCGGCACCGGTCAACTGTTGCGAGGTAAGGGGGGATAAGTGCAGGTTTCTGTTGCCAGGTACCTGCGAACCCCGCCTTAGATCGCTAAACGTAAGGACTTAAGTTTTCAACAGTTCCGGTCGCTTACGCGGCCATCGCCATTGGAGCACGATTGTCATTTGCAATTGTACATTTTACGCCGATAACGGTGGCAGTCAGCCGAGACAAAGCATAACCCCTTTAGACGTTCGTCGATCCTATTTCGACCCCATTGTCCGCAAATGACGGATGTTTGGTGGAGTCGCCGGGTACCGCCCCCGGGTCCGAACCGCTTATTACGAGCGCGTTTATATCCATAGTCCCTAAGAACACCCTTTAGATAGAGGATGCGGCCCGTTAATTCAAGGGGCTACAGATTGATGCCGAGCGCGACCGCGGCCACAGCGACCTCGGAGGCGAAGAAAATCCATTTGAGCCGCGTCCGGCCGTCGAGCACCAGTGATGTCGCACGCCCCAGCGCGCCACCCCCCCAGATGAACCCGATCATGGCAAAGGCGGCAGGGGTGGACAGGATCAGCGCGCCCACGCCGGCCATGACGAAAAGCGCGCCGGAGGCCGCACGCACTTCCGATTTACCCATCGTGGAGCCGGTATCGACCATGTCGAGTGTTTTCATCGTGTAGTCGGGCATGAGCCAGCCAAGTCCCCCAAAGCCGATGGTGAGCAGCGCAAGCGCCCAATTGATTAGGGTCACGATTTCCATAGGAATACTCCGAGTCTGGCCATAAGGGGCGGGGCGTCGCCCCACATGTCGCGAGATGAACGCGCAGACGTCGCTTTGGTTGCGCAACCGCTCGCGCGGCGTCGTGCGGGCACGCCCGGGGCGCGTCGATACCCAACTCCACGCGGTGCAGCGCGGTGATGGGTCTTATGGAGACGTCGAGAAGATGATTCTCAACCTCAAGCCTGCGGCACCCACAAGTCGCGCTTCAGGAAGACGCGGCGCGGGCGGCAAACACCCCCTTTGCGAGCTTTTGCGTCTCCACCTCCAGCGCGGTGAGGCCATCGGCCACGGCATTGCCATCCCGCCCCATCACGGCGTCGGCGATGGCGACATGCAAGACCACGATCTGCGCGCGGTCGCGGGCAGTGAAGGTGATCATGTTCATCAGGGGCTGCATCGCCTCCACCGCGCCGGCAAGCTGATACGACAGCACCGGATTGCACGCGCCGTCCACCAGCGCGCGGTGGAAGGTCACGTCTGATGCGCAAAACGCTTCGTCGGTCAGGCCCGGCTGGCTCTGGCGGTGGATTTCCGCGCGCATGGCGGCCAGATGGTCGGCGCTGCGGCGTTCCGCGGACAGGCGCGCGCACGACCGCTCCAGCGCAAACCGCGCCTCGCAGGCGGTCTCGAAACTGACCGCGTTCATCGACAAAAGTAACGTGGAGGTAGTAATCTGCTGGGCATACGCCTCCTCAAAGCTGAGCCGATTGACGAAGGCGCCACCAGAGGCGCCCCGCTGGGTGCGGATCAGTGATTGTGCCGCCAAGCGTTTGAGCGCTTCGCGTACCGTGGGGCGCGATACCTCGAAATGATCGGCAAGCTCAGCCTCCGATGGCAGGCGCGCATCCACGATGAGCCGACCGGTCATGATCTCGTCGCGGATGGCCATCGCGATCTGAGCCGACAGATCGGCTGCGTTCTTGGGATCAATTTTCATATGTCTTACATTTATGATTTGGCAAAACTCTAATTGTCTGACATTAGAATCGCAACGTCTTTACGCAAGAGGCTCCGCATGCCGCATCTTCTGCGCTCCACACTCTGGCTCGGCTTTTTCGGCCTGATTCTCGTGTCGTGGTGGATGATGGTGAGCATGAGCACCTCCATGGGTCTCGATGTGCTGGGCCGACCCGATGCGATGGGGGAGGCGATGCGCCGGATGGATCCGCGCATGGATATGAAGATGCCCATGGCGGAGTTCTGGCCGCTGGCATCAATGTGGGCGGCGATGATGGCGGCCATGATGTTGCCGACGCTGGTGCCCACCTTGCGCGCCTATGAGGATCTGATGGTAAGTGCCAATGGCACGCGGGCCGGATGGCTGGGCGTGATCGCGGGATACGGCGTCGTATGGGTCGGGTTCGCGCTGCTGCTGGCGGGCGTGCAGCTGGCGCTGCTGTTCGGCGGTGCGATCGACATGCTGGGCATCGCCACTTCGCGCTGGTTCGCGGCGGCGCTGCTGCTGGCGGTTGGTCTGTTTCAATTCACCCGCGCCAAGGAAATTTGTCACGGGGTGTGCCATAGTCCGGGCATGTATTTTCTGGGGCATTGGAAAACCGGCTTTGGCGGCGGATTGCGCATGGGGCTTGGCCTTGGAGCGTTTTGCGTCGGCTGTTGCTGGGGCTTCATGGCGTTGGGGTTTGCGGGGGGCGTGATGAACCTTGCGTGGATGGGGTTGGCCACGTTTTTCATGGTGGTGGAAAAACTGCCGCAGATCGGCCACTATATTACAAAACCAATGGGTACAGCCCTGATCCTCGGCGCGGGCGTCGTGGCGGGCTTGCCCCTGATCACATGAATATCTCGGGAGGATAGACGATGGGTAACAGACCGATGACGCCGGCCAATTGGGCCATCAAGGGAGAGCTGTTTCTGAACTGCTCATGCGAGCTATTTTGCCCCTGCGTGGTGAGCCTTGGCGCGCATCCGCCGACCGAGGGGCATTGCCACGCCTGGATGGCCATCGCCATCGACGAGGGCAACTTCGAGGGCGAGGAGCTGAGCGGCCTTAACGTCGGCTTACTGGTGGACATACCGGGGCGCATGGGCGAGGGGAACTGGCGCGTGGGCGCCTATGTCGATGAGCGTGCGACCGATGCGGCCTATCACGGGCTTTTACAAATCTTCTCCGGTGCAGCAGGAGGCACAACGGGCTTGTTCACGATGCTGGTCTCCGAGATCATCGGGGCGGAGCGTGCACCTGTCGAGATCATCCGCGACGGCAAAAAACGTGCGATCAAGATCGGCCGCAAGATCAGCGGCGAAATCGAAATGATCGACGGCGCGACGCCCGATCATCCGGTGATGATCTCGAATTCCAAATACTGGATGGGCCCCGACATCATCGCCGCCGTGGGCGTGAAATCCAAAGTGCGCGATTATGGCCGCGTCTGGGATTTTGGCGGCAAATCCGCCGAGATCTGTCCCATCGACTGGAAAGGTGCGGCTGCGTGATCCAGAAGGAGTATGTCGTGCAGCTGGCGCGCTACAATGCGTGGCAGAACAATCAGTTGCGCGAGGTCTTGAAGGAGATGCCTTTTGCAGAGCTGACCGCAGATCGCGGTGCATTCTTTGGCTCAATGTTCGGCACGATGAACCACATCCTGTGGGGCGATACCATCTGGATGAGCCGCTGGTGCAGCGATGTGGACGCGCCAAAGGTCGCTGGCCCCGAGAGCGGGCGCGCGACGCCCACGTTTGGCGTCTGGGACGCGGAGCGGTTCCGCCTTGACGGACGTATCCGCATCTGGGCCGAAACGCTGTCCAACATGGAACTGTGCGACACGGTCAGCTGGTATTCGGGCGCAACCAAACAAAACCTCACACGGCCCTTGTCGCTGTGTGTGGCCCATATGTTCAACCACCAGACCCACCACCGGGGCCAGATCAGCCAGATGCTGAAGGCCATGGGCGCGACGCCGCCGGTGTCGGATCTTGTCTTTATGCCAGAGGAAATCTGATGGCGATCATCTCACAATCACGGCGCCTGCGCCGCACGCCGTTCTCTGATGGGGTCGAGGCCGCGGGCGTGAAGGGATATACCGTCTACAACCGTATGCTTTTGCCCACCGTGTTCCGTAGCGTCGAGGAGGACTATCGCCACCTCAAGGAAGCGGTGCAGGTTTGGGACGTCGCCTGCGAGCGGCAAGTGGAGCTGCGCGGCCCCGATGCCGCACGGCTCATGCAGATGCTCACCCCGCGCGACCTGCGGGGCATGCTGCCGGGCCGTTGCTTCTACATACCGATCGTGGACGAGACGGGCGGCATGCTCAATGATCCGGTCTGCCTCAAGCTGGCCGAGGACCGTTGGTGGATATCGATTGCCGACAGTGATCTTTTACTGTGGGTCAAGGGCATAGCCAATGGCTGGCGTCTCGATGTGCTGATCGATGAGCCGGATGTCAGCCCCCTGGCCGTGCAGGGACCGCGTTCGGACGATCTGATGGCGCATGTATTTGGCGACGCTGTGCGCGACGTGCGGTTCTTCCGGTTCGGCATGTTTGATTTCGGCGGGCGCGAGATGGTTGTGGCCCGCTCGGGCTATTCCAAACAAGGGGGCTTTGAGATCTATTGTCAGGGCACCGATATGGGTATGCCCCTTTGGAATGCACTCATGGAGGCGGGCAAGGACATGGACGTGCACGCCGGTTGCCCCAATGCGATCGAGCGGGTCGAGGGCGGATTACTAAGTTACGGAAATGATATGACCGACGACAACACGCCGCATGAATGCGGTTTGGGGAGGTTTTGTAACACGCAGACGGCGATTGGGTGTATCGGGCGCGACGCGCTTTTGCGCGTTTCCAAGGAAGGGCCGGTGCAGCAGATTCGCGCAATCTCGATTGCGGGGGACAAAGTGCCTGGCTGTGATCGCGTGTGGCCGCTGATGGCGGGAGGCAAGCGCGTGGGGCAGGTCACTTCGGCGGCCTGGTCGCCGGACTTTGACACCAACGTCGCCATCGGAATGGTGCGCATGACCCATTGGGATGAGGGCACGGCATTACAGGTTGAAACACAGAGTGGTTTGCGCGATGCCGTGGTGCACGAGCAATTCTGGGCCTGAGCGGTTTGCGCGGACGGGACTGAGGGGCCAGCCCCTCAGACACCCCGGAGTATTTATGGCCAATAGAGATAGACGCAAGAGAAACTGGGTTAAGGCCCCGAGAGGAGAGACTGATGTTTGATGCACTGATTGTAACCAAGGATGACGAAGGCAAGACGTCGGCGGCGATCACGCAGATTTCGGAGGATCAGCTGCCTGAGGGTGAGGTTCTGGTGGCCGTCGAATATACCACCGTGAACTACAAGGACGGCCTGTGCATGAGCCAGGGCGGCGGCGGATTGGTGCGGAATTATCCGCATGTGCCGGGCATCGATTTTGCGGGCATCGTCGAGGCGTCCTCCGATCCGCGTTACAAGGCCGGTGACAAAGTTGTTCTGACGGGATGGCGCGTGGGCGAGGCCCATTGGGGTGGCTACGCGCAAAAGGCGCGGGTGAAGGCCGACTGGCTGGTGCCGCTGCCTGCGGGCCTTGATACGCGTCAGGCAATGGCGGTGGGCACGGCGGGGTTCACCTCGATGTTGTCCGTTATGGCGCTGGAGGATCATGGGATCAAATCGGGACCTGTCTTGGTCACTGGTGCGGCGGGCGGCGTGGGCTCCGTCGCGGTGGCGATCCTGGCAAATCTTGGCCATGATGTGGCCGGTGTGACGGGGCGGCCCGAGACGGCGGATTACCTCACCTCGCTGGGCGCTACGCAGATCGTGGCGCGCGAGGAGATCAACGAGACGGTCAAGCGGCCGTTGGAGGGTGAAACCTGGGGCGGCTGCGTTGATGCGGTCGGCGGTGCGATGCTTGCCCGTGTGCTGGGCCAGATGCAATACGGCGCGTCGGTGGCGGCGGTTGGTCTGGCGGGGGGCGCGGGCCTGCCTGCTACGGTTATTCCGTTCCTGCTGCGGGGTGTGAACCTGCTGGGCATCGACAGTGTGATGCAGCCCTATGATAACCGTCTGCGCGCCTGGGAGCGGGTAGCGAAGGATTTGCCGATGGACAAGCTCGAGGCGATGGTGGTGCCCGCGAAGATGTCGGACCTGCCGAAGCTGACGGCGGATATCCTGAACGGTCAGGTGAAAGGGCGCGTGGTGGTTGACGTCAACGCGTGACCGTGACCGGACGCCCTGTCCCGCAAGGGGCGCTGTTGCAGCGCTATGTGGGGCAGGGCTCAACATATGTGGACTGTTACGGTGTCGAAGTTGCGGGCGCCGTGAGCCTGTCCCAATTCGTCATGGCTTTTTACACCACTCGGCTGTTTCGGCTGGAGCGTGTTGTGCTCAGCCTAGCGCTGCGCAGGCGTATCAATGATTTGGATATCGCCGATATGCTGTCGGGAGCGACCGGGCAATTTGCTGTCTGGACGGTTGAGGGGCGCGGGCCGGACGAGCTGCTGTTGCGTGATGGTGGGGGATACACGCGGTCTTGGTTCGGCGTGCGGATGAGCGGGCCAGCACGCACGCAGCTTTTGTTCGGCTCTGCCGTCGTGGCGCGCGATGGCGCTGCCCTGTCTGTGGTGGCGCGGAGCAGTTTGCCGCTGCATAAGATCTATAGCCGCGCGCTGCTGCAAAGTGCTGCTCGTGACCTGGGGGACAGTCGGTAGAGCAGCGCTGTTCAGTCGTGCAACCCGCTGGCGCACCACGAGTTAATTCCCTGTTCACATGGCGACTGTTCCCCTCAACTTACGGAAATAACAACAGGGAGGGAGATGATGGGCACTCAAGCCACCACTGATGCATTTGCCTATCAATACAGCCGATAGCGGGCTCTACAAATGGTTCCCGCGGTCCGTGACCGTGACGGCAAAGCTTTTGGTTGGCGCGCTCATCATCTGGCCCGTCGCATTCCCGGACCACGCGGCAGGCGTGCTGGCGGGGATCAACTCGATCATTTTGGCGACGTTCAACTATTGGTACGTCTTTGGCATGGCCTTCTTCGTCGGTGTCTGTCTGATCCTTGCGATCTGGCCCGCGTCGGGGCGGCTCAAGCTGGGTCATCCTGAGGACAAGCCGGAGTTCAGCAATTTCTCGTGGTGTGCGATGATGTTGGTGCGGGTATCGGCATTGGCATGTTGACCTACGCAACCGCCGAGCCGCTCTATCACTGGGCCAAGAACCCCTCGACTATCAAAGGGCTGACCGAGGGCAGCACCGCGGGCAATGTGCGCGATGCCTATATCTGGTCGTTCACCATTGGGGCATCGCCACTTGGGCAGCCTATGCCATTGTGGGCCTGAGCCTTGCGTATTTCGACTACCGCCGTGATCTGCCGCTGACGATCCGTTCGGCGCTCACCCCCATCTTCGGGCGCAGTCTGTCGGGGCCGCTGGGCCATGTCATCGATGTGGTCGCGGTTGTGGCTACGGTGCTGGGTGCGGCGCAAACGCTTGGCTTCGGGGTGGAGCAGTTTGTCTCCGGGCTGACCCGGCTCGGTTTTGATGACTGGCCTTATACCGTGGGCGAAGATGGCGCGCAGACGATGCCGATCATGGCGATTGTCGTAGCCCTGACCGTGATCATGGGCGGGTCAACGCTTTCGGCGTTGTCGGGCGTAGGCAAGGGCATCAAATCGCTGTCCAACATCCACACGGGGTTGAGCTTTTTCATTCAGACCTTCTTTTTGATCTTCGGGTCCATATTTTTTGGTCTACAAGCGTTTTTTCTGGGCGGCTGGGACGATTTCCTGTCCATCCCCAGCAACATTTTCACCGTATGGGGCGGTGACGGTGTCGAGGGATCGGTCGCCAGCGAGTTGAATGTCTGGCAGGGCGGTTGGACCATCTTCTACCGGGCGTTGGGGATCGCATTTGCGCCCTTCGTGGGCGTGGTCCTCGCGCGGGCGAACAGTGCGTGCATACGTGCTGGGGGCGATCATTATTCCCGCGATGATGTGTTTGTCTGGTTCGCCATCGTGGGCGGTACGGCGATCGACCTGAAACTCAACGGCAATGCAGACGGTGCGATCACCGGCGCGGGCCGTTCCGATCAGCTTTTTGCGATGCTGGCCGTGATGCTGGAGCCGACGCTGGCCTGGGCGATGTCGCTGGTCGTGGTGGTGGTGTTGCTGACCTATTTGGTGACTTCGGCGGACTCGGCGGTGTTGATCATCAACATCATCACCGCCGCCGGTGACAAGGGGCCGAAAGCGCGTCCGCATATCACCTTCTGGGGTGTGGCACTGGCGCTGGTCGTGGGCGGTCTGATCATTGCGGGCGGTCTCGGGGCAATTCAGACGGCGATGGTCATCGGCGCGCTGCCGTTCAGCCTAGTGATGGCGCTGATGGGCCTTTCAGTGCTCAAGGCGATCAGGCGCGATGGGCGCCGCGAGAAAGTGGGCGTGCCCGCTACGTCGCTACAGGCAGCCGCAGTAGCTCCCGCGGAGTGACCCCCCGCTGACGTTGCGAAAGCATGAGCCCCGAAGTCCGCTTCGGGGCTTTTTGCATTTGACGCAGCCGGCGCGATCCAACATCGTGGCGCTATGAAATTAGATACAGAATTTGTGCGCAGCCAGTTTCCCGCCTTTGCGGAGCCTGTGTTGCACGGACAGGCGTTTTTCGAGAACGCGGGCGGCTCCTACACGTGCGGTGCCGTGATCGACAGGCTCACGCGTTTTTATACTCAGCGGAAAGTGCAGCCCTATGCACCCTATCCCGCGAGTACCTTGGGCGGTGCGGAAATGGACGAGGCGCGCGCGCGCCTATCGGCGCTTTTGGGTGTGCAGGAAGATGAGTTGTCGTTCGGGCCGTCAACGACGCAAAATGCTTATGTCCTCGCGCAGGCGTTCGGTCAGATGATGGAAGCCGGCGAGGCAATCATCGTGACCAATCAGGACCATGAGGCCAATACCGGTCCCTGGCGCAAGCTCGCCGAGCGGGGGATCGAGGTACGAGAATGGGGCATCGACCCCGTCACGGGGAGCCTCGACCCTGCTGATCTGGAAAACCTGCTCGATGAGAAGGTCCGTCTTGTCTGCTTCCCCCATTGCTCCAACGTCGTGGGTGAGGTGAATCCGGTGACGCAGATCACGGCGCTGGCCCATGCGGCAGGTGCCTTCGTCTGCGTCGATGGCGTCTCTTATGCGCCCCACGGTTTTGTGAATGTGGGAGAGCTTGGGCCGGATATCTATTTGCTCTCTGCTTATAAAACCTACGGTCCCCATCAGGGGCTCATGGTGATCCGCCGTGCACTGGCGCAGCTTTTGCCCAACCAGGGGCATTATTTCAACGCAGGCTCCCTGTACAAACGGTTTACGCCCGCCGGGCCGGATCATGCGCAGGTTGCGGCCTGTGCAGGTATGGCCGATTATATCGATGCGCTCTTTGCCCACCACGGCGGCGGGACGGCGGCGGACGCGGCGCGGCGGGGTGCGGTTGTGCATGATCTGATGCGTTCGTATGAAACGGGCCTGCTGCAGCAACTGCTCGATGCAGTGAAGTCGCGCAATTCCGTACGCCTCATCGGTTCTGATCGTGCGGAGGGGCGCGCACCGACGGTCGCTCTCGCGCTCAACCGCTCCGGCGAGGCGGCGGCGGCGGATCTGGCCGCGCGGGGCGTCATGGCGGGGGGTGGGGACTTTTACGCGGTGCGCGCGCTCGAGGCGATGGGGGTGGATAAGGAAATCGGTGTGCTGCGCCTGAGCTTCACGCATTACACGTCCCAAGCCGAGATGGATCAGCTTTTGAATGCTTTGGACGATGTTTTGTGACGCGGCTGCCTTGATCCTTTGTGCCGTGGTCTAAATCATTAACAAAGCAGTGACAAAAGGCAGCACAGGTTGAGCGACACCTCCCCCATTCTGATCTGGCTGCGCCGTGATTTACGGCTCAGCGATCATCCCGCGCTGCATGCGGCTTGTGCTTCGGGCAGGCCGGTGATCCCCGTATATATTCTCGACGCGCAGTTTCAGGCGCTCGGTGCGGCCCCTTCGTATCGGCTGGGGCTCGCGCTTGGCCATTTTGGTGAGGTACTGGCGGAAAAAGGCAGCAAGCTGATTTTGCGCAAGACCCCCTCTGCACTGGACGCGCTCCGCGCGTTGATCGAGCAGACCGGTGCGACCTCCGTCTTTTGGTCGCGGCAGTATGAGCCTGACGCAGTGGCGCGCGACACGGAGATAAAGAGCGCGCTCAAGGACGACGGGATCGAGGCCAAATCATTTGGCGGGCATTTGATGTTCGAGCCTTGGACGGTCGAGACCAAAACGGGTGGCTATTACAAAGTCTATACCCCGTTCTGGCGCGCGGTGAAGGATCGGGACGTCGAAGCGCCGTTGGAGGCTCCATCGCAGATCGCAGCGCCGCAGGACTGGCCCGACAGCGACGCACTGACCGATTGGCAACTCGACTCAGCCATGGACCGTGGCGCGGACGTTGTCCGCCCCTTCGTGCGGCTGGGAGAGAGTGCGGCGCAATCGCGGCTGGGGGCGTTTCTTGCGCATAAAGTGGCCGACTACGACACCACGCGCGATCTGCCCGCCACGGACGGCACATCGTGTTTGAGCGAGAACCTCTCCTTGGGGGAGATCAGCCCGCACCAGTGCTGGCACGCGGGCATACGCGCCCTGCAAGATGGGAAGGCCGGAGCTGAGACCTTCCTCAAGGAGCTGGTCTGGCGCGAGTTCGCTTATCACCTCATGCACCATACGCCGCGCATCCTCACCGACAATTGGAAGGAAGACTGGGACGGCTTTGACTGGAACGAGGACGAGCGGCGTGCGGAAGTGAAGGCCTGGAAGCAGGGACGCACTGGCGTGCCCTTTGTAGATGCCGCCATGCGTGAGATGTATGTCACGGGCCGCATGCACAACCGGGGCCGGATGATCGTCGCCAGCTACCTGACCAAACATCTGCTGTGTCATTGGCGCATCGGGCAAAAGTGGTTCGAGGAGTGTCTCATCGATTGGGACCCCGCCAGCAACGCCATGGGCTGGCAATGGTCCGCAGGCTCCGGCCCGGACGCGACGCCCTATTTTCGCGTATTCAATCCCGTGACCCAGCTTGAGAAATTCGACAAGAAGGGCGAGTATGCCCACCGCTGGATCGCGGAAGAGCAAGGGGACCCGCACGACGATGCGTTGGCCTATTTCGACGCCGTGCCATCCAGTTGGAAAATTTCTGCGTCAGATCCGTATCCGGAGGCGGTTGTCGATGTGTCCGAGGGGCGCAAGCGTGCACTGCATGCCTATGAAAACAGGGGATTTTAGGTGTTTCGAATGGACTTTTTTGGGCCTATTGTAGCGATTGAGCAGACGAGTGGGGACACCTGATGATATTGACGACAACCGATGGGCAGAAAGATCTGCCGCGTTACTTTGCGCGTGTGATGGGTATGGCCTCCTCGTTGCGCTTCGGGCGCATCGACTTTGTATTGCCCGACGGGCGCAGATTTCGCGCCGAAGGCCCAACGCCTGGCCCGGTGGCGGAGCTGGACATCCACAACCCCGACCTCTTTGCGCGGCTGATCCGTGAGGGCGATTTGGGGTTTTGCGACGCCTACCTTGATGGGTGGTGGAGCACGCCGGACTTGCAGGCCTTCATGGATTTCATTCATGCCGACAATGAGGACATCTACGACGGGTTTCCCGGCATGGGGCTTGTGCGCAGGTTTGAGCAGCTGCGCTTTTGGCTTCAGCGCAATTCAAAGCAGCAAGCGCGCAAGAATATCTCTTATCACTATGATCTGGGCAACGATTTTTATGGCCTCTGGCTCGACGATACGATGAGCTATTCGAGCGCGATTTTCACCGATCCGCAGCAAAGCATGGAAGCTGCCCAAACCCAGAAATATAAGTCCATGGTCGATGAGATGGGCGTGCAGCCCGGCGATCACGTGCTTGAGATCGGATGCGGCTGGGGCGGCTTTGCCGAATATGCGGCCGCCGAGCGCGGCTTGCACGTGACCTGCCTTACGATCAGCGAAGATCAGTTTAACTATGCCGTGGAGCGTATTGAAAAAGCAGGACTTTCCGATAAAGTGACCTTCAAGCTGCAAGACTACCGCGACGAGAAGGGGGTGTATGACGGTATCGCCAGCATCGAAATGTTCGAAGCAGTCGGGGAGAAATACTGGCCGATTTATTTCGAGACCGTGCGCGAGAGATTGAAGCCGGGGAAGTCGGCCACGTTTCAGATTATCACCGTGGCGCACCGCCGTTGGAAGGTCTACAAACGGGGCGTCGATTTCATCCAAAAATACATCTTTCCGGGGGGCATGTTGCCAAGCCCAGTGGTGCTTCGCGAACAGATCGAGAGGGCCGGACTGGCCGTCGAGAAATCGGTCGAATTCGGCAAAAGCTACGACATCACGCTGCGCCGCTGGCACGAGACGTTCAACGCCAAATGGGACCAAATCGCCGCGATGGGCTTTGACGAGCGGTTCAGGCGTATGTGGAATTTTTACCTCACTTCGTGCGCAGCTACATTTGACAGTGGAAATTGTGACGTGACGCAGATTACGGTACGCAAGCCGGGCTGAGCCGCCCGGACCGGACCAAAGGAAGCTCACGATGCCCACAGCTGCACGCCTCGTCGCGGCGATCATGCTTGCCATCCTGGCGTGGTTTATTTCGGAACTGATCCGGCCGTTGATGCCGGAGGGGACACCGTTTGGCCGCTTCAACGAGGTTAACGCGTTCATCGGCTTGTGTGTGGGATGGACCGTGATCGGCCGACGTGCCGGGCGCGGGCTTGTGCCGGGCATCAACAACGGCCTGACGGGCACCGCCGTTTTGTTCATCTGGGGTCTGGGCGTGCATGCAAGCTACGAGATGTTCCGTCAGGCCATGCGCAATCGCTATGACGGCGCCATGGAGGCGTTGACCGGTATTTTCGTTCTCGCGTCCGAATTTGGTGCGATGATTTTTACACCGACGGTGTTGATCCCCGCCGTGATCGGTGCGGTGGTGGTCGGCCTGAGCGCCGATTTCGCCGCAAGTCGCTGGCGCTAGACCATTGGCGGACAGCTTGTTTTTCTACGGCACCTTGCGCCACCGCGCATTGCTCGAAACGGTGCTGGGGAGGGCGGTCGCAGCGGCTGATCTGCGCGCGGCGGTGCTTGCGGATCATAGGGTGCACGCAGTGGCCGACGAGCCGTTCCCGACGCTGGTGGCGCTGAAAAATGCGCGCGCGCAGGGGTGTGTGCTGGACATACCCTCCGCCGAGGACCTCGCCCGCCTCGATTTCTACGAAGGTGGATTTGACTACGATCTGACCGATGTTTTGCTCGAAGACGGCACTGCCGCCCGGGTCTACATCTGCGCCGCAGACAAATGGCAGGCACAGGGTGAATGGAATTTCGACGCGTGGCGGGACAAATGGGCGGCGATGTCGTGCTTTGCCGCCGAGGAGGTGATGGAGCACCGTGCCACCCACAGCCGCGAAGCCGTCGCCGCGATGTTTCCGCAAATTCGCGCGCGTGCATGGTCGCGGGTGCTGGGAGGCCAGACATCTGCCGGGCAGGAGGTTTTTGATGGGCGTGTCGAGGTCCTCGCCAAACGTCGCGCCTATACGAGCTATTTCGGGGTGGACGAGATGCGCCTGCGCCACGCGCATTTCGACGGCAGGTCGTCTGCCTCATTGGATCGGTCCTATTTCATCGGCGGGGACGCCGCCCTGGTGCTGCCATACGATCCGGTGCGCGACCGTGTCCTGCTGGTCGAGCAGATGCGCATGGGGCCGCTGGGGCGTGGTGATCCGGAGGTCTGGCATCTGGAGCCGGTTGCGGGACGCATCGATCCGGGCGAGACACCGGAGCAGACCGCCCGGCGCGAAGCGCACGAGGAGGCGGGGCTGGATTTGACCGGGCTGGAATGCGTCGCGCGCGGATATGCAAGTCCGGGGGATTCCACGACCTACTTTAACATTTTCGTGGGTCTGGCCGATCTGCCCGATATCGCCGCAGGTCTCGGCGGCTTGCCGGGCGAGGGCGAAGACATCCGCTCACGCTTGATTTCATTCGACGATTTCATCGCGATGGCGGAGGGGCACCGTATAGCAAATACGCCCACTGCGTTGCTGGCCTATTGGTTGGCCCACCACCGAAGCAGGTTGAGGTCTTGAGAGCGGCTCGTTAGATGTGAAGCGCATCATACACGAGGGCAGAACATGCATGTAGCGCGCGATCTGGAACACGCAGTGGGCAACACGCCCCTCCTCAAATTGCGCGCGGCCAGCGCGCTCACGGGGTGCGAGATTTACGGCAAGGCGGAGTTTATGAACCCCGGTCAATCGGTCAAGGACCGCGCGGCGCTGTTCATCATCCGCGACGCGATCGCGCGGGGCGATCTTAAGCCCGGCGGTACGATCGTCGAGGGCACGGCTGGCAATACCGGCATCGGGCTCGCGCTGGTGGGAGCTTCCATGGGGTTCAAGACCGTGATCGTCATCCCGAAGACGCAATCGGACGAGAAGAAAGAGATGCTGCGCCTCGCAGGGGCGGAGCTGGTGGAAGTGCCGGCGGCGCCCTACAGTAATCCCAACAATTACATCCGCTATTCCGAACGGCTGGCCAAGAAATTGGCGCGCAATAGCAACGAAGGCGTGATCTGGGCCAACCAGTTCGACAATACCGCCAACCGGCAGGCGCATATCGAGACGACCGGCCCGGAAGTCTGGGAGCAGACCGACGGCAAAATCGACGGTTTCACCTGCGCCATCGGGACCGGCGGCACGCTGGCGGGCATGGGCATGTACTTGCAGCCCAAAGGGGTCAAGGTGGCTCTGTCCGATCCGGGCGGGTCTGGCATGACGAAGATCTATACCGGCGAAGATCCTGGCGGCGATTCCATTACCGAAGGCATCGGACAGGGCCGCGTGACGGCCAACCTCGAGGGGTTTACCCCCGACATGGTCTACCGCGTGCCCGACGAAGAGGCGCTGCCGATCGTGTTCGATCTGCTGGCCAACGAGGGATTGTGCCTCGGCGGGTCCAGCGGCGTGAATGTGGGTGGCGCCATCCGCATGGCGCGCGAGATGGGGCCGGGACATACCATCGTAACCATCCTGTGCGACTACGGCACGCGCTATCAGTCGAAATTGTTCAACCCCGCGTTTTTGCGCGAAAAGGGCCTGCCGGTGCCGGATTGGCTCACGCGCGAAGCTGCCGACATTCCATCCGTGTTCGAGGACGTATGATCCGCAGCCTTGTCATGCTTCGTGCCGGTCTGGTCGCGCTTGTCGTGGCCCTGGTGCTCTGGGCGGGCGCGTCTGCCGCGCAGGAATTGCCCGGTGTTGATATGGGCCGGTGGCAATCATTGGTGGAGCAGGTCGAAGCGTTGGCAGATGATGCTGATACCCAAAACACTACGCTGGAGGCGCTGCGCAGCGAGGTTGTGGCCTTCCGTGAGCAATTCTCCAACGCGCGGCTGGCGAATGCGGCGCGCATAGCGAGCCTGCGCGAGCAGATTGAGCTGTTGGGGCCCGCACCCGCCGATGATGCGGCCCCGGAGGCAGCCGAAATCGCCGCGACCCGCGCCGAGCTTGAGGCGCAGCTCGCCGTGCTAGCGGCGCCGGTTCAGATGGCCGAAAGCGTGTTCATCCGCGCCGACGGGCTGGTCTCCGAGATCGACACGATCTTGCGCAGCCGTCAGGCGGAGGCGCTGTTGCAAGTGTCGCCGACACCGCTCAACCCGGTCAATTGGCAAGCTGCTTACGCGGCGCTGAGCGATGCCATCTCAAAGCTTTGGGTGGCGCCGGGCCCGGAGGCGGCTGCGGTGCGGCAGGTGGAGCTGCGGCAGAACCTGCCCATCATTTTGTTCTCCTCGCTTACGGGGCTGATCCTCATTTTACGCGGGCGGCGGTGGTCCACGATGATCGTGGGCAAGCTGCGCGATGTCGGTGCGCGGGGACTTGGCATCTGGAGCTTCGTCGTGTCGCTGCTGCGCATCTTCTTTCCGCTGCTGGGTCTGGCGCTCATCTCCTATGCGGCGCGCATGACCGGCTATCTGGGGGAGCGGGGCGATGAGCTTGTTTTGCTGATCCCGGTGCTGGGGGCGGCCATGCTCGGCTTTCGCTGGGTCGCCGAGCAGATCTTCGCCCGCGAGGACGAGGAAGCGCTGCTGGAGCTGAACGCGTCGGATCGCAAGCGGGGTCGTTTTCTGGTCAGCGGGATGACCGTTCTGCTGATCGCCCATATCCTGCTGGTGACAATCATCGAACTCGACAGCGGTTCGATCATGACTAAAACCACCGTGACCTTTCCGATCACCTTGCTGCTTGGTTATGGGCTCTACCGCATTGGGCGCCTGCTCCGCCGGATCGGTGGGGAGACCGTCGCCAGCGAGGAAGGCGAGGTCACCCGAGCGAGCACGTTGGGCCGTCTGGTGCGCTTTCTGGGCACTGTGGCGATTGTCGTGGCTGTAGCAGCACCCCTTCTACAGGCCGCAGGTTACTATAACGCCAGAGAGGCGCTGATGCGTCCGACCATCCTGACGCTGGTGATCCTGGGTCTGGTGCTGGCGTTGCAGCGGTTCGCCGCGGATGTCTACGGTGCGCTGTCGGCGCAGGGCAAACAGGCGCGCGAGGCGCTTTTGCCCATTTTCTTCGGTTTGGTGCTGTTGCTGTTGGCGATGCCGGTGCTCGCACTGGTCTGGGGTGCGCGGGTCGCAGATCTGACGGAAATATGGGCAGCCTTCCGACGCGGCTTTGCCATTGGCGAATCGCGCATTTCGCCCACCGACTTTTTGACATTCGCGGTGATTTTCGCCGTGGGCTATTTCGCCACGCGTCTGGCGCAGGGCGCGCTCAAGACGAACGTGCTGCCCAAGACCAAGATCGACAAGGGCGGACAGAACGCCATCGTCTCGGGGCTGGGCTATGTCGGTATCTTCCTCGCGGGGTTGCTGGCGATCACCGGTGCGGGGATCGATCTCAGCTCGCTGGCCATCGTTGCCGGCGCACTTTCTGTGGGCATCGGTTTTGGTCTGCAAAACATCGTCTCCAACTTCGTCTCCGGTATCATCCTGCTGATCGAGCGGCCCATATCGGAGGGTGATTGGATCGAGGTCTCGGGCGGGCAGATGGGCCATGTGCGCGACATCTCCGTGCGCTCCACCCGGATCGAGACGTTCGACCGCACCGACGTGATCGTGCCCAACGCCGATCTGGTGAGCGGGACGGTCATCAATTACACCCGCGGCAACACGCTTGGCCGGGTGATCATCCCCATCGGCGTGGCCTACGGCACCGACACACGGCGCGTCGAGACGATCCTGTATGAGATTGCCAATGAACACCCCATGGCATTGGCCAACCCGGCGCCGATGATCCTGTTTATAAGCTTTGGGGCAAGCTCGCTTGATTTCGAAGTGCGCATGTTCCTGCGGGATGTGAATTGGACGATGGTCGTCAAGAACGACGTGAACCACGCGATTGCAAAGCGGTTTGCGGAGGAGGGCATCGAGATACCCTTCCCCCAGCAGGATCTGTGGCTGCGCAACCCAGAAGCGCTCCAGAACCCGCCGGTGGCAAAGGTCGCGGCGCGGCAAACGGCTGCCGGCGATGCGCCTGAGCAAAGCGATGCCGCCAAAGGGGAGGGTGACCGATGACTCGGATGCTGTTTCGCGATGATCCCTACCAACGCGAAGCCCCCGCCCGCGTGCGCGCCCACACGCCCGAGGGGGGTGTGGTGCTGGATGCGAGCCTGTTTTACCCCACCGGCGGCGGACAGCCTGGCGACAGTGGCTGGCTCGACTGGGACGGCCAGCGGCTCAACATCGCGACGGCGGTCAAGGGGGAGGGCGCGCAGATCGTGCTTGTTCCGTCAGAGCCGCTCGCCCTGCCGCCCGTAGGTGTGCATTTGGTGCAGAACCTCGATTGGGACCGCAGGCATAAGCACATGCGTGTGCACACTGCGCTTCACCTGCTGTCGGTCGCTGTCCCCTTCGGTGTCACGGGCGGGGCAATTTCGGCCACCTATGGGCGCATAGATTTCAACATGCCCGACGCCCCCGAAGACCGCACCGCGCTCGAGCAAGCGCTCAACGACTATGTAGCGCTGGACGCGCGTGTCAGTGAAGGCTGGATCACCGAGGCGGAGCTGGACGCAGCCCTGGACTTGGTCAAGACGATGGCCGTCAAGCCGCCGCGCGGCATGGGCGACATCCGCCTGGTGCGCATCGGCGAGCAGGACGACTGGATCGATCTGCAACCTTGCGGCGGCACCCACGTGGCCCGCACTGGCGAGATCGGCGCGCTGCGCCTGGGCAAGATCGAGAAAAAGGGGCGCATGAACCGCCGGATCTACCTGCATCTGGACAGCTGATCATTCGTAGCACAGCCCGCCAATTTCGGGCTTGCACAGGCGCATAGACACTTGCTAAGACCGTCCAACGGATCGGTGGCCGAGTGGTCGAAGGCGCACGCCTGGAAAGTGTGTAGGCGGGAGACCGTCTCCAGGGTTCGAATCCCTGTCGATCCGCCATTATCCCCATTGCGAACCAGTGACACCGCCCTGACTGGCACGGATTTTTCCGTTTTATCAAAGGGGCTTGCGCTAGCCGACCGAACTTCATAGACGCGCCGCCAAGCCGAGTGTGGGCTCAGAATGGCCCTCAGTCTCAGTTTGGGCGAACCTAGCCCGCTCCGGTTCGGTCCCATTTTTCTGTTTTCTTTCAATGGACTGTCGTTGAACCCCGCCAAAACCCAAATCGGCGTTCTGAACGATATCGATGGCAAGATAGACAGAACGCGCGGTAGGCGCGTTGCTCGGGATGCCAGCGTAAGCAGGCGGATTGCTGGGGTAGGTTCGCGTCCCGTTTCCCTACGAAAGCAGACTCATAGAAAATTGTGGTCAAGGCTCACTATGTCGACAAGCAGTCATCGACTGAGTGCGCTCAAACGTCTGCTGTGTGCCCGACAAACGACATTGAATGATTGGACGGACACGTCAACAAATAGTACAAAAACAATAGGTTGGATCTAATAAACACTGTGGATTCATACGGATACATGCGTTTGAAAAGAAGGCCGGACTTGACGCCCGGCCTTCGGGGTAGGTGATCTACTCTGCGTTAAAGGTGCACAATGTAGATGTAGTAGTAAACGAAGCCTGCGCCAAAGTGCAGAATTGCAAGTGCAAGGTAAGGGCTCAGGCACTATCTGTAACCTCATGTCTTTGGAGCTGTCGATGAGCGTGTAGTAGCTTGGCAATCGAGCCCGAATTTTCCAAACTGTCCCGATGAGCACGAGGAACTTCAGAGTCATCTTGGACAACCCAAATGTCCTAAAGAAGCGCCAAGTCTTGGAGCGCAGCTCCGCTGACTTTAACGAAGTGAACTTCCTCTTCAATCTTGGTTCTGCGTTTGCGAATGACCGAGTGCCGCAATACCTTCAAGAATTGATTGGTCGCATAAACGATGCGATAGACAGCATAGAGACGGGGAGCGCGTTTGGAGATCTAATCGCTTCGAGTTACCAAGCCCACGCCACCAGAGACACGAAGAAACTTGTTGAATCTATGATCGAGTTTTTTGGGCGCCGAGCTGAACTGCAGGCGGCCGTAATATATGAACCTGCACAACTGATGTGGGCGCTCGATAAGCTTCAAAAAAAATTTGCAAAAACATCGCAAGCCCGCGCAGTTAAGCAAGACCTGATGAGGCTACGTCAGTCTGTCGAGGCGTTTTTCTTCGCTATGGGAGAGACGCTGTTCGAAAGCTACCCGGATTGGTTCTTAGAATTTGTGGTTCTCTTGAGCTATGAAGTGCAGCTCAATCGAAAAATCTGCGGCGACGAACCAGATGCTGGTTACGACTTTATGATCGCGCTGAACTATGCCTATGAAGCTGTTTTCACCGATGGCAGCCCCAATCCGACCTCAATCGATTTCGCTGTCGAAGCGTTTGCCGATAAAGAAAAGTGTTTTGAGCTATTCTGTGCAAAGAAACTTAAGACCCCAAGGCCATGTGAAAACTCGGGATGCGATGGTGTCTATCGGTACCCGATCAAGGGACGACGAGCGTTGGTTTGCGACGTGGAAGGTTGCAGGAATCAATTGAACCCCTGCGTTGGTACGTTCTTCGAGGGTCGAAAGGGTCGCCTAGGAGACTGGTTTCTTGGTCTTCTTTATCTACAGCGTTCCGGTTGGATAGGCGCTTCGGATAGGTGGGACAAAAGGCTGGTGCGAGATAAACTGGGTAGAAAGCGATTTGATGAAGTTGTTCGCATTTTGGCGAACGAGCAGGTGGCAGTTTACAACGAGCTCCACAAGCCAGATATGGTCCGGATGCCGACAACTGGTTTGTTTGTTGATCAGAACTTTGAGAACGGAACGGTAACCATCAACTCGTTCCCAGCAGACGGCGAGTTCAAACGCGAGTTCAGTACGCCTAAGGTGTTTGGCTACAAGATCAAAAAATAGCGCAAGTGTCTGGAGGAATTGACTTCTTTTGTCCATCGCTCAGGATGACTATCGGCCGCTTCGGCGCGTCTTGCAGAAATTCATCCAAACAGCAGCATTCGGCACCTTGGGCTCTCAGCCGTCATCTGACTAATTTTGTGAAAAGTCCGCTTCCTCGAGAGGCGCCAGTGTTCGCAATTTTCCTCAAATATTTTCGGCCCGAGATGGATGAACGTCAATCAAACACCCGTTCCGGCTGCTCGGCCCACGGCAGCTCCGCCACACCGCAAAGATCGAAGATTGACAGCACTGTGGGCTCGCGTCGCAGCACCAGCCGCTCCAGCACCGATGGCGCGAGCCATGCCAGCCGGATCACGCGGCTGACATAGCGGTCAGAGATGCCTTCTTCTCTGGCGAGATCGGCAATGGTGGTGACGTCGCCGCGCTCCAGCCTGCGCCGCCAGTCCCACGCACGGCCAATGGCGCGCAGTAGCCGGGCATCCTGGCCGCGATCCATGGCGACCTCGATTTCCTTTGGCGGCAGGATGCGGGGGCGGCCGCCGCGATTGCGCAGGGTGAGCGGGATGTGGACGCGGAGGGTATCGTGCTCTGCCATTATGCCACCTCCGACTTGGCCGGGGCCATAAGCGCGGCAATCGCGCCTAGGCCCTCGTGGCGCAGATCGACCGCCAGCCCGGCCTCACTGGCGGTGACCCGAGCCACCAGAAGCCGGACCACACGGGCCTGCTCGGCCGGGATCAGCGCGTTCCACATGTCGTCAAACTGGGTCAGCGAGGCGCTGATGTCGGTCTCGCCAAGGTCTGGCCTGTCCTTGCGGAGGGTCCGCGACACCCGCGCGGCGACCTCCGGCGTGCGCAGCAGGCGGCGGATTTCGCCGACCACGGCATCCTCGACCATGCCACCCGGCAGCCGCTGCGGTCCGCGCAGCTCGGCCTTGGGGCGTTTTTTGATCACGTCCATCGAGACATAGTAGCGATAGCGCCGCGTGCCTTTCTTGGTGTGGTGCGGGGTCATGGCCACGCCGGTTTCGGTGAAGATCAGTCCGCGCAGCAGTGTCGGTGAGGGTTCCTTGGCCACGGCGGCCCGCCGGACCCGGTTGTTCGCGATCACCTCGTGCACCTCGTCCCAAAGTGGCTCGTCGATGATCGCGTCATGCTCGCCGGGATATGCCTCGCCCTTGTGAACCGCGAGGCCGCGATAGACCTTGTTGTGCAGGGTCTTGAGTAGCGAAGTCTTGTCATAGGGCCTGCCGGTCTTGGTGAGAATCTCGCGCGCGTCCAACTCTAGGATCACCTGCGCCGTGGAACTGGACCGCGCGTAGAGCGTGAAGATCGTCCGCACCGCCTCGGCCTCGACTGGGTCGACGATCAGTTTGCGGTCCTTCACGTTGTAGCCCAGCGGCACTGGCCCCCCCATCCAGATACCCTTCTTGCGGGACGCGGCGACCTTGTCGCGGATCCGCTCGCCGATGACCTCGCGCTCGAACTGGGCGAAGCTGAGCAGGATGTTCAGCGTCAGCCGCCCCATGGACGTGGTGGTGTTGAAGGACTGGGTGACAGACACGAAGGTGACGCCGTGCTTGTCGAAGATCTCGACCAGCTTGGAGAAATCCATCAGCGCGCGGCTGAGGCGGTCGATCTTGTAGACCACGACGATGTCGATCAGCCCGTCCTCAATGTCCGCGATCAGATCTTTCAGCGCGGGGCGTTCCAGCGTGCCACCTGAGAAGCCTCCGTCATCGTAGCGGTCGCGCAAGCAGACCCAACCCTCCGCCTTCTGGCTGGCGATATAGGCCTCGCAAGCCTCCCGCTGGGCATCGAGGCTGTTGAATTCCATGTCGAGCCCTTCCTCGCTCGACTTGCGGGTGTAGATCGCGCAGCGCAGGCGGCGGGGCGGTTGCGTCTGTGTTTGGCGCGTCATTTGTTGATCCTCGGGCGTGGGGTGAAGCCGAAGAACTTCCAGCCGTTCCAGTTCGCGCCGGTGATGGCCCGGGCCGCGCCGGAGAGCGACTTGTACCGGCGGCCCTGCCACTCAAAGCCCTTCGCCAAAACGGTGACCGTGTGCTCGACACCGTTCCATTCACGGACCAGCTTGGTGCCGGGCATCGGGCGTCGCGGGTCGGACATGATCAGACCGGGCTCGCCAGAAGCCACCTCCGCCGCCAGCGCATCCAGCGTTCGCCGTGTGTCGCGGCCGATCCCGCCAAGAGCCAGTTCCTGGATGCGGTAGCCAAGCCGCAGTTCGAGGTTCTGGCGGCTGGTGTTCGGCGCGGGCGCGTCAAAGATCGCCGCCCATTTCTCGCGCAGCTCCGGCACGGTCATGGCCTTCAGCGCGACCAGGCCTGCCAGGACAGCGTGGTCCTGCGCAGCGACAAGGCCTGTTCTCTTTCTCACTGATTTCGTTTTGATTTTCGTCATTCGTCCTCTCCAACTCGGGTTCGCAACTGGTGACGACGACGGCGAACAAGGGCGAGGATGTCCAGCGAACTGTCTCCGTCGTGCGGAGAATTCTCGTTAATTTTTGATGGGTTGGCGCGATCCACGGCTGCAGCGAGGATCCGGGAAAGTTCCGCCAGTCGCTCATCGGTGGTGAGCTTTTCAGGCGGAGGAGCGAAATTGACGTCGTTGTCGGGCATGGCGGGCGAACCTCAGGAGCTGTTTTGTCCTGTGGTGGCCGCGATGCGGTGAGGATTTCAAGTTAAAACAATGGGCTGTCGTAGCGCGGCGAAACTATGAGAAGCCAAGCGTTCGTGTGATTTGGGTAGGATTGATGGACGGGCCACGGGCTTCCGTCGCACCAAGGATCAACGTCGAAGATTCGCAGCAGGCGGATTTTGCTAAATCGGAGAGCGGCGAGGCTTTATACTGGTATTCTACCATCATGGAACTCAGTTTTCACAGCGCCACGAGTGTAAAGTTGCGCATCCGGAAACGGGCTTGGTCAGGAGTATAAAAAGGCAGGCGGCGATGCGATCGCGCAATACAAAGAATACCTAAATTTCAGCTGAGGTTACACCACAGGGGGAAGGACGGCGGTGATCGCTTCATCACACAGATATTGAATTGCGCCCGGATTGCGCTGAATGCCACGAAAGAGAGCTGCTTGCCAGCTATTCTGACCCTTTGCCGCACATGCCACCCGAAGTTCTTGATCGACCTGAGTCGTTATACTGGCGATGCTCGGTTCAGAATCACGAATTTTGATTTGTGTTGGAAGCGATGACCATTCGGTTGCCATCGATAATTGAAACTGCGTCCCCAAGACATTCTTCAAGTGGAACTCCACAATTTCGTCGCGTGGCACTTCAAGGCCTGGAAGGCCAAGTGGAATAAACCTAGCTGCCTTGAATGGCGGTACGATCTCTACGTACCAAATTTCCTGTCCGGCCCAGTCGTCAAAGTAGGGATGAATGAAGCGCCGAGGCTCACCACCATGAACAGTAGTTCCCTTTCCACCGGAGTTGCAGTGGCTGCATGCGGGGACGAGGTTTGCCCGCATGATCGAAAACTCTGGATAGACTGTGCGAGGTAGGTAGTGGTCGAGATCACCAGTTACTGGCGACCCGCAAATCGGACACGACTTCAGCCCCTCTTTCCTTCGCATGCGCCGAAGCTCACCGGAACCCTTGCGAGTGTCGTAAAGGGAGTATTGGCGGTCGCCTACACCGGGGCCGAAGTCGCTCGGAGCAACCGCAAAAGGACTTCCGGCATTTGCTTGGTAGGCCTTATACGCGGCGATCCAAGCGGCTTGGTGGGGCTCCCACTCAGGCTTCTTGGCTAATCTATTGATTTCCGCCTCATCATCTTCGGCGGGGACAGGAAAAGGCAGGTGCTGCATGTCTCAGGCTTCTGGTTCACCATTCTCTGGCTCGTCAGCCTGTGGTTCTGCCAGCCGACGAGCGATGAAGGAAAGGCTTTCCGAATTCAGTTGGTCTCCAAATCGTTCGATGACACCTTCAATCCCAAGTTCACGCCCAGTCTGGTCGGCCCAATCGGTCAAGGTTTTCTGAAAGCTATGTGACATGGACGTATCTCCAAATACAAACTGAGAAATGCTGTCGATGGTAGCGCCGAATGTCTGCATGCGAGGCTGGTCGATGCGGATCTGACGGTTCTCCAAGGTGAGGACATTGACGCAGTTTCGAGGCGTTTCGCGCACCACATATGCTGAGTGCGTCGCAATTATTGCAATTGATCCTGTCGACTGCAGTAGATTATCAAGAATTTCCATGAGGTTAGAGATAAAGTTTGGGTGAAGATGTGTTTCGGGCTCGTCCAGCAGAAGCAAGCTGCCCTGTTCAATCGCTGACGCTGCCTGAGCTGCAAACCTCATCATTGCGTACTCACCGCTGCTGAGGCGACGCACTTGGCCATGTTCATTCAGAATTACCGCGGCTCGATCCCAGTCTATTTGGTGGATCAGGCGGATTGAGTTCTGTTCGTTCAGTGCCCTGCGAATAGGAAAATAGTCTTGCCCCCCGACGTCGATGGCATGAGGCAACCTGTCTTCTGCAGCCTGGACAAGAATTGGCAAGTGAAGGCCTCTCCACAGCCCAATGGAGTTAAGAGCCTCCTCAATAACATCCATTCGAGATTTGTCGCGCAAGGGTCCGAAGACGTTCAACTCGTCAGTTTTTCGACATGCAACTAGGGCTGCAAGAAGAGAATCGTTCTGATCGTCAATTGGAGAATTTACCGCATAGTACTCATAATCGATACCGCGCCACGCCCCAATTGATCGAGGGAAAGGGTCCGTCGGAACCGAAGAGAATACGATTACCCTAGAGGGGTTCAGACTGGGCATAAACCGTTGGCGCCCAATCTCCGCTTCCAGAGAATTGTGAAGTCCATCGACAATTGCCCTAAGAAGATGTGTCTTCCCAACACCATTTCGACCAATTAGAACAGCGGTTCTGTTTCGAAAGACTGCATCGGGGTGGAAGTGGAATGGCAGCGTATAGGAGTTGTCCGCACTGAGCATCCGGGCCGAAAAGACGAAATCTGCAGCCAATTCGGCCACCGGAGGTGGCGGGTCGGGCCTAAAGTGGCGACCACCTCGTCTGAGAGCATCATAGGCACCACCGAGCCGAAGAGCTCCAAAATGGAAATCTTCGGTACTTATCAGTTCGAGGAGCTCAGGATTGTTCCCCTCCGTCCGGGCGATCGTGGCATCGTGCATCACCCGCAGTGCGCTTATTCCAACGTCGAATCCAAGCGCTCCAATAACATCACGGTACATTTCGACATCAGGTAATAGCGTAGCGAAAGGCTGTTCAACGGCGTCTACTTGCAGGACGTTGCCGTACTGTTCAAAGAGCTCAGCGAAAACCGCCGAACTGCGGTGCCTTCCCTGGAACATCACCCGCATATGAAAGTCTAAAATACCTCCTGCCACGGAACGAACGTATAGTTTGGCAAAGAAGTTGCGGCCAAAGTCATTCCAACCCGGGTTGTCGTTGTCGAGTATAATCGCAATAACTGGCGTGGGAAAATCTTCCAGGTTCGCAATGGATCGCGCAAAGAACACGTCGACGGGCGCGTCAGCCGGGATTGGTTCGGGCATTTACTATTCTACTCCTCCACGGCGTCTTTTAGAAAAGGCTAGATTAGCCATGTTGAGGCGCCGCACAAAGCGCGAAGGTGAACCCCACAACGTGGGCTGACCTCCGGCACCCTTTACTTTCAGCTCCAACGTCCGGGCTGCCTTCGGACGTTTGGCCCGAGTTTCATAACGAAGCAATGGCTGTCAGTGCCTTGTCGCCCCGCTCACCATACAATCGGTCTCCAACCGCAGTGCCGCCCGCCATAACGGCGTCTTGGTGAAAACGCTTTGCTCGGTGCTCCGGAAGCCCTTGGCGCGGTCCATGTGCAGCAACCCGGTCAAGCAGAGAGGCCGAAGCACTTGGATATAGAGGCTGCTCAGCACATCGTCGAAACCACCGGTTGGATCCGGCTCGCCGAACAGCACCTGACGGAGGTCAGCGCCGGTCGCGCCGTCCTCGGTCTCGACGTTCAGCACGTTCAGGAACACGTCCCAATTGCCCAAGATCGGCTCGTCATCGAAGCGCGAGAAGCGGGCGTGATTGAGCTCGAACAGGTAAAACGGCGTGACGATGCCGAAGATCCGACCAGGATGGCCGACCAGTTCCTGGCTTGCCTTGGTCAGTTTGAACTGCCCCTTGTAGTGCCGTCCAATCTTTAGCGCGATCATGACGTCGTGCAGATCCATCAGCGGGCTAAAGTCGATTTCGTTCAGCACCTTGTTGATGGCGAAGAGGTCTTCCTCGGTATAGCCGGGCCAGTCGAACTCGCGCGCCGCCCAATGCACGAACACCCGCTTGAAGGCCTTCGACGGCGTCAGCCCGATCCCGCCATGTTCGGCGATGTAGGCGAAGGTCTTTTCCAGCGCCCGCACCATCGGTGAATGCGCCAGCGCCGGGTTTGCATCGTCGATCTGGCGGAACTCGATCATGTCAGATCTCCCGCGCGAACCAGCGGATGCGGCCGATGATGTGGATTTCTTCGGCGCTGCGCTCATAGGGGCTGTAGAAGCCGTTGTCCGAGATGACCCGCACGGCGGGTGGGTCGCTGTTCGGGATGTGCTCAAGCCGCTTGGCAACTAAGCCTACACCATCGTCCAGCACGAAGATCCCGGGCGGGTTCGGCGCGCGACGTGTCATGTCGACCAGCACGGTGTCGCCGTCGAGCAGCGTCGGCGCCATGCTGTCGCCTTCGACGTGCATGATGCGCAGCTGCGACGGGCTGGCCTTGAGGCTGCCCTTTATCCAGGAGCGGCGGAAATGATAGGCGCGGCCCGGTGTGTCGTGATCCTCGAGCACTACGGCACCGCCGCCCATTGATGGTCGCGGGCTGGCATGGGCGATCGCCACGAATGTCTCGTCGGGTTTATCGATGAAGGGCGGCTCGCCCTCGACCTCGCCGATACCGTGGATTAGCCATTCCCGCTCAACCTTTAGAACCCGCGCGACCTCAGCCAGCTTGTCGATGCCAGGCCGAGCAGAGCGACCTCGCAGGATGTCATAGACGAAGGAGCGATTGACCCCGGCCATCTCTGCGACATGAGCGGGGCTGAGCCCGAGTTGCTGAGCCCGGGCGCGAAGGCGGTCTGAGAGCGTGTGATGCTCGGTCATGTTTTCCCCAGAGAGCTGTGGATTAAATAGGATAAAACAGGATTGATCGGAAGGCGTCAAGGATTTAGAACAAACCCTAAACACTCAATGGCAGGAATCGGGGGTCGGATGGAGATCGAGAAGGCGTATTTCACTCTCCCGGAGATCCTCGATCGCTGGTCCATTTCCGAGGCTGATCTGATCTATCTGGCGGAGAACGACAAGCTGCGGCTTTCTGTGCGTGTCTTCGGTCTGCCGCTGGAACTGGGTGATTTTGAGGAAACCGGCGACGGGGAACGATTCCGCGTTCCGTGGGAGCAGAGCCGCTATAGCGGCCTGCTGGATCTCTATGCGCAGGACGTTTTCCAACTTTTCCGGTGCAGCGAGATCCATATCAGCGATTTCCGGACGTCGCGCGCTTCCTATGCAACGCTTTACGGCGATGCTGAGCAAATCTTCGTGATGATCGGGGATCTTCTGCTAAGGCGCGAGGAACGTGACCGTTTCGAAGCTGAGACAGGGTTCTCCGGCGCGCAGACCGGACCGCAGCTGCCTGTCTTCAGTGCGACAGCTGGCTATCACGAGGTGCGCTGCGGCGGACACCAGTTTCGTCTGGGCCCGATCCAGGCGCAGGTTGTCCGCGCGCTGCATGAAGCAGCGCGGCGTGGTGAGCCTTGGCAAAGCGGCAAGGCGATCCTGTCGACTGCGGGCTCGAAGAGCCTGAAGATGTCCGACGTGTTCAAGTCTCAGAAGCAGTGGCGGTCCCTGATCGAATCGAACGGTCGCGGCAACTACCGCCTGAGCTGCGACTGATTCCGGCTCATCCCGTTCCGGCGCGCGCATCCCTCCGCCTCTACAGTGGGATGACGCGGGGGGATGAGAGTGGGATGGCAATCCCCCACCACATCATTCGCCGCTGAGTTGCAAGGCTCAAACTGATCCCCCTTTGAATCCCACTCCGATCCTGACGACATCCCACAGCAGGATTTCGCATCTTCCTCCCAACGCAGCGAGCGACAGGAGACGAAGATGCAGCTCAAACACCTCAATCAAAAAGAACTGGCACGGCGGTGGAACATTTCGCACCGCACACTGGAGCGGTGGCGATGGGCCGGTGAAGGACCGCAGTTCATGAAGCTGGGCGGCCGTGTGGTTTACCGCATGGAAGATATCTCCGCGTTCGAGCAGGACCAGCTGCGCCACAGCACCGGCGCGGATGCGCATGCGGGTGCCGCATGATGGTCCGCCTTGATGATTTCGCGGTCGACCGGGTGGTGCCGTTCTGCGCCCCTGGCGGCCTGGACGAGGTCGGGCTCTGCGCCTGGATCGCGCAGGCCGAACCCGGCGAGACGCTGATCTATCACCGCGGGTTTCTCGCGGTTGATGCCACCGCCGTCCTGTCGAAACTGCCTGCGGACCGTCAACGTGCGTTGCGCCAGGTCGCGGCCGCCGCCCTTCGAGCGGCCGAGCAGAACCTTGTCCATCTCGTGCAGGCGCGGATCGGTCCCGACCAGTTCGCCTACATCGCCGTCGCCCGGCCCAAACCCCGATCCAGCGGTGCGGCTCTGTCGGTGCGCCTGCTCGAGGCCGCGTGATGCCCGCATTTCAATCCCTTTTCACCGAACACGGAGACCATTTCATGCCTTACCCCGAAAACACCCCCACGCCTGACGATCTGCCATCTCTCAGCGCCGCCGAGGTTGCGGCGCTGCCGGTCGAGTTACTGGCGATCCTGCAGCGCGAAATCGACGAGCGTCTGAAGCGCGACAAGGCCGCCAAGACCCGCTTCGATGCGGGACTGGCCGTCCGCTATGCCACCCGCGCCGCCGAGGAACGGCAGTTGCTGGCCAAGGACACCGGCACCGTCCGGTTCGACGATGGTGATTTCACCGTGGTCGCCGATCTGCCGAAACGGGTGGATTGGGATCAGGACCGGCTGGCCGACATGGTGTCGCGGATCCAGGACGCTGGGGACGACCCGGCTGAGTATGTCGATCTGGCCTACAAGGTGCCCGAGCGCAAATACGCCGCCTGGCCCGAGGCCATCCGTCATGGCTTCGAGCCCGCGCGCACCGTCCGTCCCGGCACGCTGAAGGTCGAGATCCTCGCGCAGGGGGCCGACCAATGAGCCTCCCCATCATCACCGCTGACCAACGGCTGGCCGAGCCGCGCGGCATCAAGGGCTGCATCTTCGGCAAGAGCGGAATTGGGAAAACCTCGCTGCTCTGGACCCTCGATCCGAAGCGGACGCTGTTCATGGATCTCGAAGCGGGCGATCTCGCCATCGAGGGCTGGGCGGGCGACAGCATCCGGCCTCGGACATGGGCCGAATGCCGGGATTTCGCGGTGTTCATCGGCGGGCCCAACCCGGCGCTGCGCGACGAGCAGCCCTATAGCCCGGCCCACTACAAGGCAGTCTGCGACCGTTTCGGCGATCCGGCAGCACTGGATCGCTACGACACCATCTTCGTCGACTCGATCACCGTGGCGGGGCGGCTGTGTTTCGGGTGGTGCAAGGGCCAGCCTGAAGCGCTGTCGGAGAAGACCGGCAAGCCGGATGTCCGTGGCGCCTACGGGCTGCACGGCCGCGAGATGATCGGCTGGCTCACCCATCTGCAGCACACGCGGGCCAAGAACGTCTGGTTCGTTGGGATCCTTGACGAGAAGCTCGACGACTTCAATCGCAAGGTTTTCCAGCCGCAGATCGATGGCTCCAAGACAGGTCTCGAGCTGCCGGGGATCGTCGATGAAGTGATCACCATGGCCGAACTGAAGGCCGATGGCGGTGATCCGTATCGCGCCTTTGTCTGCCAGACGATCAACCCCTGGAGCTTTCCGGCCAAGGATCGCTCTGGCCGCCTCGGACAGGTGGAAGAACCCCATCTCGGCCGCCTGATGGCGAAGATCCGGACGCCTGTGACCCCGGCGACGGATCGCCTGACCTACGCCCCGCCGCCCGCCGATCCGGCCGGCGCCGACCAATCCCAATCGCAATCCTGAACATAGAAGGAGGTTCCCCATGGGTTCCTGGAACGATTTCAACGACGCGCAGAGCAACACCAACCTCATCCCTAAAGGCACGCTGGCCAAGGTGCGCCTGACCATCCGCCCCGGCGGGTTCGACGATGCCTCGCAGGGCTGGACCGGCGGCTATGCCACGCGCGGCTCGACCGGCGCGGTGTACCTGAACGGCGAGTTCACCGTGACCGAGGGCCAATATGCCCGCCGCAAGATCTTCACGCTGATCGGGCTCTACAGTCCCAAGGGTCCGGACTGGACCAACATGGGGCGCAGCCTGGTGCGCGGCATGCTGAACTCGGCGCGGGGGATTTCCGACAAGGACATGTCGGCCGAGGCGCAGGCGGCGCGGCGGATCAGCGGCTTTGCCGATCTCGACGGGATCGAGTTCATTGCCCGCATCGATATCGGCACAGACGCCAGCGGGGACGACAAGAACGAGATCCGCAGCGCCGTCACGCCCGACCATCGCGACTATGCCCAGGTCATGGGAACCGCGCCCCTGCAGTTCAGCGGCAACGCTGGACCGGGGGTCACTCCGCAGCAGTCCAGTTCGACATCTCCCCAGACCAACCAGCCAGCAGCCAACCCCGGTGCCCCCGGGCGGCCGAGCTGGGCACAGTAAGGGGGGATCGGTCATGCGCCTTCGCCCCCGCCAGAAAACCTTTGTCGAGCGCAGTGTTGCTGCGCTCGCCTCCCGCAGCAACACGCTGGGCGTGGCGCCCACCGGCGCGGGAAAAACCATCATGCTCTCGGCGGTCACCGGCGAGATGATCAGCGACGGCGCCAAGGCCTGTGTTCTGGCGCATCGCGACGAGCTCACGGCGCAGAACCGTGCCAAGTTCCAGCGCGTGGTGCCGGATGTGGCCACTTCGGTGATCGACGCGACAGAGAAATCCTGGGGCGGCTTTGTCACCTTCGCCATGGTGCCCACATTGGCGCGGGCGTCAAACCTGGCCGACATGCCGCGCCTTGATCTGCTGGTGATCGACGAGGCGCATCACGCGGTGGCCGACAGCTACCGCCGGATCATCGACCGGGTGCGCGACGCCAATCCTGACGCCCGCATCTTCGGTGTCACGGCAACACCGACGCGTGGCGATCGCAAAGGTCTGCGCGAGGTCTTCGACAATGTCGCCGACCAGGTGCGTCTGGGCGAGCTGATCGCCTCGGGCCACCTCGTGCCGCCGCGTACCTTCGTGATCGATGTCGGCGTGCAGGAGGAATTGAGGTCGGTCCGAAAAACCAGTGCCGATTTCGACATGACCGAGGTGGCGGACATCATGGACCGTGCGCCTGTCACCGACGAGGTGATCCGCCACTGGACCGAAAAGGCGGGAGATCGTCAGACCGTCGTGTTCTGCTCCACCGTCGCTCACGCTGAACATGTCACCGAAGCGTTCAAGGCGTCTGGTATTTCCGCCGCGCTGATCCACGGCGATCTGGCGGCTGAGACCCGCAAGGCCATCCTGGCTGATTATGCGTCGGGAAATATCCGCGTGGTCGTCAATGTCGCCGTGCTGACAGAGGGCTGGGATCATCCGCCGACGTCCTGCGTCGTGCTGCTGCGCCCCAGTTCCTACAAATCCACCATGATCCAGATGGTCGGGCGCGGGCTGCGCACGGTCGATCCGGAGGAACACCCCGGCATCGTCAAGACGGACTGCGTTGTGCTTGATTTCGGTACGTCGAGCCTGATCCACGGCACGCTGGAACAGGATGTCGATCTGGATGGCAAGATCGGCACCGGCGAGGCCCCGACGAAAACTTGCCCGGCCTGCGCAGCGGAGATCCCACTCGCCGTCACCGAATGCCCGCTCTGCGGCGAGGTATTGCTGCAGGACGAAGGCGAGACCGGCGCGGACGCAGTGCCGCTCTCGGGTTTTGTCATGACCGAGATCGATCTGCTGAAACGCTCCAGTTTCGCATGGGTCGATCTCTTCGGGACGGACGATGCGCTGATGGCCACGGGCTTCACCGCCTGGGGCGGCATCTTCTGGATGGAGGGCGTCTGGTACGCCATCGGCGGGGCCAAGGGTGAGCGGCCACGCTTGTTGGGTGTCGGCGAACGCACGGTCTGTCTCGCGCAGGCTGACGACTGGCTGAACAACCACGAGAGCGATGAGAGCGCCTTCAAGACCAAGGCGTGGTTGAAACAGGCGGCGACCGACAAGCAGCTGAAATACCTGCCACCCGAGTGCCGCCACGATTTCGGCCTGACGCGCTATCGCGCCTCGGCGCTGATGACCTTCGGCTTTAACAAACGGGCGATCCGCGCGGCTGTAGATACTGCTGCCGGGACAGAACGGATGGCGGCGTGAACCATGTCGCGCAAATCGCATCCCCGCCCAAACCGGCTGCGGATTGCTCGGAGCGTCTTCGGCACTGGCATCCGCGTTTTGTCACCTGTGCCGTCTGCCTGCGCCCCGCGCAGGGCTTCGGCTTCATTAACCCCAATACGCCCCGCCCACGCGAACACCGCTGGTTCTGCTCGATGCCCTGCCAGGCGTGGTTCGCGGCCCGCCAGAAGAAAGGACTGACCATGCAGGGAATGACTGAAGAGGAGCACCACGCTGTCGCCGCCACCATGAAACGCATCGCGCTGCTGATGGACGAGATCGGCTGGCAGACCACGTTCGCTGATCTGACCGAGGCACAAGTGCGGGCCCTGATTGAGGAAGCGGTCGAGGGCTTCCGCGAGGCCATGGCCGACATCGCCCGGGCCCAGACACCGGAGGTGCCGTTTTGATGCTGGATTTCAATTCCCGTCCCTCCATGGCCGAGCGGATTAACGCGCTGGTCGATGCAGCCCTCATCGCCGAACGCGAGGCCACGCCGCCCCGGACCTATCTCGGCGCATCCCGCCTCGGGCATCCATGCGAACGCGCGCTGCAGTTCGAGTTTGCCGGTGCGCCCAAGGATGAGGGTGCCGATTTCGGCGGGCAGACGCTGCGGATATTCGCCATCGGTCACCAGCTCGAGGATCTGGCGATCCGCTGGCTGCGCGCGGCCGGGATCGATCTGGTCACCCAAAAGCGCGATGGTGGCCAGTTCGGCTTCTCTGTCGCGGGCGGGCGCATCCGGGGCCATGTCGACGGGATCGTCGCTGACGCTCCGGCAGCGCTTGGCATGCGTGTTCCCGCGCTCTGGGAGTGCAAGACCATGAACGCCAAGAATTGGCGGGCCTGCGTCAAGGACGGGGTCGCGGTCTCGAAGCCCGTCTATGCTGCCCAGATCGCGATCTATCAGGCCTACATGGAGCCCTCGGTGCCGGGGATTTCGGCCGCACCTGCGCTGTTCACCGCGATCAACAAGGACACCGCTGAGCTGCATCACGAGCTCGTCCCCTTCGACGGCGATCTGGCGCAGCGCATGTCCGACCGCGCCGTGAGGATCCTGCAGGCCACACATGCGGGTGAATTGCTGCCCCGCATCGCCGCCAACCGCGACTTCTTCGAATGCCGGTTCTGCGCTCACGCCGAGCGGTGTTGGGGGCTGGCTGCGTGACCGACGAGCCTACCGAGCCATCCGATCCCGACCAGGAGCCAGCCATGCGTGACGACACAACGCCAGACACGCCCAAGGAAAACATCGTGCATTTCAATCCGTGGCGCGATTTCAACGACGCGGCCCCGCAGATCGACGTATTCGGCGACGAGCCCGATTCCGGGCAGATCGCGCAATTCATGCAGGTTGTTTTCGGCTATTGCGACGGCCTGATCCCCGTCCGCAGTCTCATTGACAAGGGTCAGGGCATCGATGGCCGACCGCACAACATCTGGCTGGAGGCGGATCAGGCCGCGCCCGAGAAGATGGCGACCTTCGCCATATGGGCATCGCGCGAGGGCGCAGCCGTCTATGTGATCCCGGGCACAGTCGCTGCGCCCGGACAGGCCAAGGCCGCTGAAATCCTGCAGATGCAGACCGTGGTCGTCGATCTCGATACTGGCGATATCGCTGCCAAGCGTGCCCATCTGGAGCGCCACCTTGGTGCCCCGACGATGGTGGTGGAAAGCGGTGGCGTTTTACCCGAGGGGCAGCGGAAGTGCCATGTCTGGTGGGCGCTGACCGAGCCTGCCGAGGGCGGCGACATCGCCCGTGTCTGCCGTCTGCGCGGCGACATCGCGGCAAAGGTCGGCGGCGACATGCATTTCCGCTCGGCCCACCAGCCGATCCGGGTGGCAGGCAGCGTTTATTACAAGAACAGCCTGAAAACGCAGGTGCGGATCGTCGAGCTGAATGCCGACCGCGAACGCGACCTGGCCGAGTTCATGGAGGCCGTGAACGACATGCCGCCCGCGCCGGGCGTGTCCCTGCAACCCGAGTTCAGCCATCCCGACAAACCGGCGATGGACGATGTGCTGGTCACCCCGGTGCGCGATGGGGCGCAGGACGATTGGTCCCGCTTCGAGGGCGCATCTGCTGCGATCGGTCATTTCATCCGCATGGTCCACGAAGGCCGGATGACAAAAGACGAAGGCTGGGAAGGCATCTGCGGTTACAACGCCGCGATGCTGCGGCCACAGTGGCCGGTCGAGCGGCTCAAGCGCGAGTCCGAGCGGCTCTGGGAGCGGCATGTCGAGAAATACGGACCGCCCCTGATCCGATTGGATTCCGGCGCACCGGGACCGGCCGAGATGCCCGCATTCACGCTGGGCGCGCTGCTGGATGACCAAAGCCCCATGCCGCAGGACATCATTGCGCCGCGCGTTTTGACGCCTGGCGGGCTGCTGGTGCTGGGTGGCGCGCCGAAGGTCGGCAAAAGCGACCTGCTGATCTCCTGGCTCGTGCACATGGCGGCAGGTGTGCCGTTTCTCGGCTTCACGCCGCCGCAGCCGCTGCGCATTTTTTATCTGCAGGCTGAGATCCAGTATCACTATCTGCGCGAGCGGCTGAAGCAGATCGCCCTGCCGCCAGAGGTGTTGGCCGCCGCGCGCGACACCTTCGTCGCCACGCCAAAGCTGAAGATGCTGCTCGACAACGAAGGCAGCGTGCGGGTTGCCCGCGCTGTCCAGTCGGCGTTTCCCGAAGCGGCGCCTGACATCCTCTGTGTCGACCCGATCCGGAACCTCTTTGACGGCGGTCCCGATGGCGGCGGCGAGAACGACAACACCGCCATGATGTTCTTCCTCAAGGAACGGGTCGAGGTCCTGCGCGACCATATCGACCCCGACTGCGGGGTCATCCTGATCCACCACACCAAGAAGCTCAGCAAGCAACAGGTGAAGGACGATCCCTTCCTGGCCCTTTCCGGTGCCAGCGCACTGCGCGGCTTCTACACCTCCGGCCTGATCCTGCACCGGCCAGACGAGGAGTGCTCGCAACGAAAGCTGGAGATCGAGCTGCGCAATGGCCCCGCGCTGCCGCCCAAGGTGATCGACAAGGTCGGCGGCCAATGGGTCGAGATCAACCCGATGAACGAACGCCTCGTCCGTCAGGAAGTCGGCGCGAAGCATGACGCCGAACGGGATCGCAAGCGGGACGTCATCCTGTCGATCCTGATCGACGAAGCGGCCGAGGGCAAACTCTACACCTCGACCCAGTTCCGCGAGGCGTTCGAGAACCAGCGCGGCCTTGGGAGCCAGTTCACCATCCGCGACCGCATCAATGTGCTGGCCACCAAAGGCGACATCCGCTTCCTGCGGGACGGCACAAAATTCGGCCACTCCGTGGTCCGGTCGCGTTTCGGCTACCTCTGCGCCGAAGGCATGGTGTTCGGCCGCAAGGGCCGGGTCGATCCGGAGACCGGAGAGGTCCTGGACAGCGTCATTCCGGTAGTCCCGAGCCACTATAAATCGCCCTCCAACGGGCAGTGTATGGACCTCGAAGATCCTTCCGATTGGTCGATCCGGGAGGATGAAAATGCCTGATTTTGGCTTGTACGACCTCTGTTCGACCTCAGGACAAACATGTTCGTCCTCCGCCGTTGTTTGTCCTCAATCCAATGAAATCAATCACTTGGAGCAAAAAGAGGTCGAACATGTTCGTCCTCTTGTACGTCCTCTGTTCGTCCTCGAAACCCAAATGAATTCAGCATCTTACGCCGATTGGAGGACGAACAATGAAAGCCCCCATACTACGTATGGGGAGGCCAACCGGCAGGTTTGGCCTCTCCTCTCATACGTCGAGGGGTATCTGCGCGCGCGTGCTCCGACGCTCCCTGCACATCCCGATCCGACGACGGCGGCCCGTACCGCCAAGCACATGACCGCCGTCGTCTTCCACCCCCGCAGCCAACCCGAAAAGGAGACCACGATGGCTGAAGCGACTCTGACCACCAGGATGCAGGAGGCAATCCCCGATCTGCCACCTGCTTTCCGCGCCGACCGCACATTGCTCGCGCTCGATCTCGGCACGACAACAGGCTGGGCCCTGCATGGCGTCGATGGGCTGATCACCAGCGGCACCGTGTCCTTCCGCCCCGGCCGCTTTGACGGCGGCGGTATGCGTTACCTGCGTTTCAGCAACTGGCTGGGCGAGTTGGACCGGCTGTCCGGGCCCATCGCCGCCATCTGGTTCGAGGAAGTCCGCCGCCACGCAGGCACCGACGCAGCCCACGTCTATGGAGGTTTGATGGCCACCCTGACCGCATGGGCCGAGCTGCGCGGCGTGCCATACGAGGGCGTCCCGGTGGGAACGATCAAACGGTTCGCCACCGGCAAGGGCAACGCCAACAAGGACGCCATGATCGCCGCCGTCCGGGCGCGCGGCTTCAGCCCGGCCGATGACAACGAGGCCGACGCCATCGCGATCCTGTTCTGGGCGCTGGAGACAAAGGGGGGCATGCAATGAGCGGAATGCGGTTTGTGCCCAAGGGCTATGGCGGGCATCGCCGCAGTCCCGACGATGTGAAGCGGGACGGCTGGCAGGAGCAAGGCCTGCTGGCCGTGGCCATCGACGACCACCGCCTGACCTGGCCGGAGCGAGAATTGGTCCGGCAACTCGGCGAGAAGCTGTACGGGCAGTGTCCGCGAGATCGGGAGGTGTCGCAATGACAGACTGGACACCTGACCTCGTGGAGGAACGGCTGGCCGAGGCCGCCTTTGTCCTGAAGCGCCTGCCTGAGCCGCGCAGGCAGGGATACTTCAGCACATGGCCAGAGATGGTCTACAGCTTCGCCGACAAGGTGGGCCAGGAGCCAAAGCCCATGCGTGTGCTGCCCTCGCCGCAGGCGATCAGCCGGATGGAGCAGACACTGACCTGGACCGCCTGTCTCGAGCCCATCGACGGCAAGATCGTCTGGATGAAGGCGCATGGTGAACGCTGGAAGGAGATCTGCTGGGCGGTCGGTCTGCAGCGCTCTGCCGCCCATCAACACTGGCAATTTGGGATTTCCGTCATCGCGCTGACCCTCAACAGACGACGGTTCAACCGCAACATGTCGAAGCGCCGCGTGATCGAACTGGCCGCTGGCGCGTAAGCGCCCGCATCCACTAGGAAAGTGTCCGCCGGACAGTTTTCGATGAGACAGAAAGCCGGGCTGGGGGTTAGAAAAGGGATATACTCGGGAGAGGCGCGCGCGGGACGGCCCGCGCCGCTGGACCACGGGGTCCATCCAAGGGCCATCTGGGGTCCAAGCGGCTAACCCACTGAATTTACGGGTCCTTCTTGGGCATAAACATATACGGGCGGGCGAAGCGCGCAATATCGCCAGCGACAGGGCCGGTTTTTTGGGAAGCCACCCCAGCGGGCATCCGCCCGCGATCTTCTGAAAACCACAACAAAACAAACACTTGGAGCCGGACACCCCGGTGGCCGCTGGAACCCTTGCGGAGTCCAGGCTGGCTGCCGGTGTCCGGCGTCCAGGGTATCCACCCCATTGAGGCGAACCGACCAGCATGACCCTGAGCTTTGCCCCGGACGCGATTGAGACCTGGCCGCTGGCCGAGCTCCAGCCCTACGCGAAAAACACAAAGATGCATGGCGCGGATCAGGTCGCGAAGATCGCCGCCAGCATGGCGGAGTTCGGCTGGACCGTGCCGTGCCTGGTCGCCGATGACGGCGAGTTGATCGCGGGCCATGGCCGGGTGCTGGCCGCCACGCAGTTGGGGCTGACCGAAGCGCCGGTGATCGTGTTGGGGCATCTGACCGAGGCGCAGCGCCGGGCTTACCGGATCGCGGACAACAAGCTGACAGAACTTGGGACCTGGGACGAGGCGCTGCTCTCGGCCGAACTGAACGGGTTGCTGGCCGAGGATTTCGACCTGTCTCTCATTGGCTTCGATGACGCTGAGCTTGAGGCGCTGTTGGCTGGAGAGGTCGACCCCGAAACCGCGTCCCGCGAGGGCGAGGACGATGTTCCTCACGCACCTGAAACTCCGATCAGCCAACCCGGCGATTTATGGGTGCTGGGCAAACATCGGCTGCTCTGCGGTGATGCGACCGTTGCCACCGATGTCGAGCAGCTGCTCGGTGATGTGAAACCGCTCCTGATGGTGACCGATCCGCCCTACGGCGTCGAATACGATCCCGGCTGGCGAAACAAAGCAGGGGCAGCCGCGACCAAGCGCACTGGTAAGGTGCTGAACGATGACCGCGCTGACTGGCGCGAGGCTTGGGCGCTGTTCCCGGGCGATGTGGCCTATGTCTGGCACGGTGCGCTACATGCGACCATCGTCGCCGAAAGCCTGACTGCCTCAGGCTTCAACATCCGATCGCAGATCATCTGGGCAAAAGACCGTCTGGTGCTGAGCCGCGGCGATTACCACTGGCAGCACGAGCCATGCCTCTATGCCGTGAAAAAGACCGGCAAGGGCCACTGGGCGGGTGATCGCAAGCAGACGACGCTCTGGCAGATCGCAAACAAGGATCAGGATGCAGAAACTGTTCACGGAACGCAGAAGCCCGTCGAATGCATGCGTCGGCCGATCCTGAACAATTCCAGCCCGGGTCAGGCGGTCTACGAGCCGTTCATGGGATCCGGCACCACGCTGATCGCGGCCGAGACCACGGGACGTGTCTGCTACGGGATCGAACTCAATCCGGCTTACGTCGATGTTGCTGTTGAGCGGTGGCAACAGTTCACGGGCCAGGACGCAGTTCTGTCCGGCTCGGGCGAGACGTTCAACGAAATCAAGAACAAAGACGATTGAGGCATGCATGACCTGGCTCTACCTTCCTCTGGACGCGCTTCCGGAACCGAAGACGCATGCCTGTTTGGCCTCTCCCTCTGCTCGGGCGCGGGCGGACTCGACCTCGGGCTCACCATCGCCATCCCCGGATATCGTGCTGTGGGCCATGTCGAACGGGAAACCTTCGCCGCAGCCACTCTCGTGGCGCGGATGGAAGACGCGTCCCTGGATCAGGCTGTTGTCTGGGACGACGTTGGAACCTTTGACGGCCGACCATGGCGCGGCGCGGTGGACATCGTCACTGCGGGCTATCCGTGCCAGCCGTTCTCCGTCGCGGGCAAGCGCCTCGGCACTGAAGACCCGCGCCACCTCTGGCCCCATGTCGCCCGCATCATCGCTGAAGTCGAGCCGCCCTTCGTTTTTCTCGAGAATGTCGCCCATCATCTCCGCCTCGGCTTCCCCGAAGTCGCCGGAGGGCTGGTCGGCATGGGCTACCGCCTTGCGGCAGGCCTCATTACGGCGGCGGAAGTCGGTGCGCCCCACAAGCGTGAGCGGCTGTTCATACTCGCCATCCGCGAGGGCGACGAACTGGCCGACCCCGCGCGCCTGCTCCGGGATCCGCTCGAGCGGCGGCAACCGGACGGAGATGTTGCGGCTATGGCCGACGCCCCGGGCCAGTGCCAACGAGAACCGGCAGACGAAACCAACGCCGTCTCAGGAAGCAGGCAAGCATGGGATGAACCTGGCGACGAGTGCGGCGATGTGGCCGACGCCGCAGACCGACAGCTTTCGGAGCCGGGGAGGAGACCGGAAGCACGAGAAGGGTCTGGACGGCATGGCGCGGGACTGGCCGACGCCGATGGCGAACGACGGGTGCAAGCCGAGTGCTGGGAACCGCAAGACAGCGGATCTGACCCATGCCAGCCGCATGTGGATGACGCCGACGGCGCGGGATCACAAGGACGGGGCGACAACACTGGCGAACACGCCTGTGAACGGCCTGCTTGGCCGCCAGGTCCTGGTGACGCAGGTGGCTGGGACCGATACCTTAGAGCAGCGCCGGACCTTGAACCCGCTGTTCGTCGAGGCGCTGATGGGCTGGCCCACCGGGTGGACCGGCTTCGCCTTTGTGGCAACGGCGTGGTCCCCCTGGTTGCGGCGCATGCGCTTCGAACTCTCGCAGCTGAATTGCTGGCCGATGGATGAGGTTGCCGCATGAAGCAGTCGCGCCTCATGTCGCTGGTTGAGTCCGTCGCCAATGTGATCGTGGGCTACGGCGTCGCCGTCGCTACACAAATCCTGATCTTCCCGATCTTCGGGCTGCACACGACGCTGGCGCAGAACCTGAAAATGGGGGCCGTATTCACGGTGGTGAGCGTTGCGCGGTCCTATGTGCTGCGGCGGCTCTTCGAGGCGATCCGGATGAGAAAGACGAAGCCGCCGCTTACACGGCGACGGCTTCCATATAGTCGTTACTTCAGCGGTGCGCCGGATCGAAATCAGCGCTCGATCCGATAGACGCGTCCGCGTTCCTCTGTCTTTTCTGAGGTGATCTCGAGCCCCAGCTTTTTCTTGAGCGCGCCGGACATTGCGCCGCGCACAGTGTGCGACTGCCATCCGGTCGCAGCGGTGATCTCTTCGATGCCCGCGCCTTCGGGCCGACGCAGGAGATCGATCATGATCTGCTGCTTGGTCTGGCGCGGGGCTGCATCATTTGTTGTGGGGGCAGAATTCTTGGCCATGGTTGTCTCCGGTCATCGGGGGCGCGGAATGCGACCCTTCTACCGGGACGAGCCCCGCACATGCGGGGCGGGTCTGAGCGGCTGCTCGGTTCAGATCAGGTCGAGGTCTTTCAGGCTGGTTGCCGCATCGATCAGCTGGCTGGTCGGAACCTCGATGGTGATCGTCATGCTGTCGGCATAGGCGCGGACATAAACGCCGCCGTCGTCCATCAGGGCGCTTTCGATTTCGTCGAGGACCGTGGTGATACGGCTTCGGTCGAAATGATCGGGCAGCTTACGGATGGCAATGCGGATGGTGCTGGTTTCCATGGCGCTTACTCCGCGTGCTCGCCTTCGCTGAATGCGCTGTCGGTGATGCGCTTCAGGAGGCTGGCGTAGTGCTCAAGGGTGCCGACATGGCCCCAGTTGATCTCGTCGGGGTGGGCGTTGAAGTGGTCGTCGCTGAGGTTTGCCAAGCGCGCCAGCGCCTCGTCGATCTCGGCTTTCTTGCCGATGAAGGCGTTCAATGCCGCCTCCTTGTTCCGCGCAGCCTTCTCGGCGCGCAGCTGGTGGCGGGGTGTGGTGATCGGGTTCAGGCGAGTCATCGTGGCGGCTCCGTTGTGAGTTGCATCGTTTTCTTGAGACCACGTTCGCTCTGGTGCGGAGGCTTATCAACAACATAAGCACATGATTTTGAATGATAATCGGAGCACGCAATGGAGGGTCTGAGCGAGCGCCAATACGCCACTCGCGTCGGTCTCTCGCGCGGGGCAATCCAGAAGGCCAAGGCGACGGGGCGGCTGGTTCTTCATGCCGATGGCAGCATCGACGCAGTCGCAAGCGATGCCCTGCGCGCCGAGGCAACCGACCCGTCCAAAACCCGAAAAGCGCCGCAGCCAAAACTGAAGCCCGTTCCGGAGGCAGCAGTGTCCGCAGTCGGCGAGACGCTCCGTGAACAGGGTCTGGCGGCACCGCCCATCGGCAGCGGCACGACCTTCCTGCAGGCCAAGACGGCGAACGAGGTGCTGAAGGCGCAGGAACGCCGCCTCCGGCTGCAAAAGCTGAAAGGCGAGTTGATCGACCGGGCCCGTGCGCTGTCGCTGGTCTTCCGGCTGGCGCGGCAGGAGCGCGACGTCTGGGTGAACTGGCCCTCGCGTGCGGCGGCGTTGATGGCGGCCGATCTGGGTGTGGAGCCCGCAGCCATGCAGAAGGTTCTGGAGAAACATGTCCGTGCCCAGCTCGACGATCTTGCCGAGGTCAAACCCGATCTCCGGTGATGCCGACGAGGTGCCGGACTTCGACGGCGCGGCAGAAATCCTGCGCGCCTGGGGTGCTGGCCTCACGCCGGATGCGGACCTGACCGTGTCGGAATGGGCGGACCGGCACCGAATGCTTTCAGGGCGCGCTTCGGCCGAACCCGGGCGGTATCGCACGGCGCGCACGCCCTACATGGGCGAAATCATGGATCGGCTGTCGCCCGGCGATCCAAAGCAGCGGATCGTGTTCATGAAGGCGGCGCAGGTTGGCGCAACGGAGGCTGGCAACAACTGGATCGGCTTTGCGATCCACCAGGCACCGGGCCCGATGCTGGCGGTGCAGCCGACAGTGGAACTTGCCAAGCGCAACTCGCGCCAGCGGATCGACCCGCTGATCGACGAGAGCCCGGAACTGCGGGAACGGGTCAAACCCGCCCGGTCGCGCGACGCGGGCAACACGATGCTGTCCAAGGAATTCGCGGGCGGCATCCTGATCATGACCGGGGCGAACTCGGCCGTGGGCCTGCGCTCGACCCCGGCGCGCTACATCTTCCTCGACGAGGTCGACGCCTATCCGGCATCGGCCGACGAGGAAGGCGACCCCGTCACGCTGGCCGAAGCGCGGTCGCTGACATTTGCCCATCGGCGCAAGGTGTTCCTGGTATCGACCCCGACAATCCGGGGGCTGAGCCGGATCGAGCGCGAGTTCGAGGCCAGCGACCAACGCCGGTATTTCGTGCCGTGTCCGCATTGCGGTCAGGAACAATGGATGAAGTTCGAGCGGCTGCGTTGGCAGAAGGGCCGTCCGGAGACGGCAGAATATCACTGCGAGGGCTGCGAGACGCCTATCGCCGAACACAACAAGACGGCGATGCTGCAGTCAGGCGAGTGGCGGGCAACCGCTGCCGCCGCCGATCCCGGCACCGTCGGCTATCACCTCTCGGCGCTCTATTCGCCGATTGGCTGGCTCAGCTGGGAGCGGATCGTGCGGGCATGGGACGCGGCGCAGGGGTCGGATGAAGCGATCAAGGCGTTCCGCAACACGATCCTTGGCGAGACATGGGTCGAAACCGGTGAAGCGCCGGACTGGCAGCGTTTGGCGGACCAGCGCGAGACCTCGAATGCTGGCGCTGTGCCAACAGGCGGTCTGTTCCTGACTGCGGGAGCGGATGTTCAGAAGGATCGCATCGAAGTCGATGTCTGGGCTTGGGGCCGCGGGCTGGAGAGTTGGCTGATCGATCACCTGGTCATCGAGGGCGGGCCCGGCGACCCGGCGTGCTGGCAGCAGCTGACCAATTTGCTCGGTCAGACATGGGAACATGCCTCAGGTCAACCGATGACATTGGCCCGCCTAGCCATCGACACGGGCTACGAAACCAGCGCCGTATATGCCTGGTCTCGACAGGTCGGCTTCGCGCAGGTTGCCCCGGTCAAAGGCGTCGAGGGCTTCAACCGCTCGAGCCCGGTCACTGGCCCGACGTATGTGGACGCGACCATCGCAGGCAAAAGGCTGCGGCGCGGGGCGCGGCTTTGGACGGTCGACACTTCGACCTTCAAGACCGAGACCTATCGCTATTTGCGCCAGGACCGGCCGACGCGGGAGGAAATCGAGGCTGGGCATCTTTGCCCGCCCGGAACCATCCATCTGCCAAACTGGGCGGACGGCGAGTGGCTGAAGCAATTCACGGCCGAACAACTGATCACGGTGCGCACCAAACGCGGCTTTGCCCGGCTGGAATGGCAAAAGCTGCGCGAACGCAATGAAGCTCTGGATTGTCGCGTCTATGCCCGGGCAGCCGCATGGATATTGGGCGCTGACCGTTGGTCCGATGCGCGGTGGACTGATCTGGAAGCACAGGTCGGGATCACGGCGGAGGACATGGCTGATGACGGGGCGGGAAACACCACGCCCGCTTCTCGGCGCGCGGGACCACAGCGGCGAACCGTGCGCTCAAGTTACATGAGGTGAAGGGGCTGGAAACGCAGGTTCATGTTGGCCGGGCCGGTTCAATGCAGGCAGCATTTCTTGAACTTCTTGCCGCTGCCGCAGGGACAGGGATCGTTGCGGCCTAGTTTGTCAGGTGTCTTTGTGAGGGCCTCTGTCCAGGGGGCCACGCGCAAGGCGTTGTCAACTTTGCGGGTCTTCTGCTCGGCGAGAAACTCATCGGTATAACAGTGCCATTTCGACAACTCATCGATGGCATTGGTGATCAGGGCTTTCTGGTAACGACGGTTTGCGGGAGAAACACCTTCGTTGAGAGTGGCCTCCAGATCCTCAAGGAAATGCCCGAAGTCACAATACTCTTTCGGGATCAGGCCCTGGTCGAAAACCTCGCGCACGGGCTCGGACATATCCTCGAGTCCGAGGGCGGCAATGGCGTCCATCCAGCCGGTCAGGACGTCCGAGGGTATCTTGGGGCATCGCTGGCGAAAGGTCCGGAAGTAATCTTCGATTGCCGGGCGTTGATCGGGGTGCAATTGGGCAATCAGAACCAGGGCGCTCATCAGGGAGCTGCGGGCAAACTCATCTGCCTTCGTGTCCTCTATCGCGTCGAACACGGGCTGCAGGTCACCGTCAAATGTTCCGGCGATGACGCGAAAGCTCGTTTCGGTGACAGCGTCCCCGAGGAGATGGTCGATGACCTTGGTTGGACGACGGAGCATCTGAACCAAGGGGCGATAGGCACGCGGATCCTGCCATTCGCCCAGCATGTGGAAGATCGGAATAAAAGCCATCAGATCAGCGTCTTTCATCGCCGGGATACGCTGATGTGCGAGGCGGGTTACGAGATCGATGAAGACTGGCGCCATTTCTTCGCGCCGGGTGCCTGCTTCGGCCATGGCGGTTTTAGGAAAAATGTCGTCGCGCGCGAGATCGCGCATGATTTCGGTCGGGGTCATGGTTTTGCCCTCACTCGGGATTCGGTTGCCTCAATGAAACATATTCCCAAGTCAGGTCAATTCAGATGCCGACAGTGACGGAACTCCGTGCCCGCCGCGAGACCTTGGCTGTTCAGCGTTCCTCAGGCGTGGCGCGTGTCAGTTACGACGGAAAGACGGTGGACTATCGCAGCGTCGCGGAGATTGACCGGGCCATCGAGGCGCTCGACCGCGAGATCGCGGCTGCAGAGGGACGACGGATCGTTCGGCAGGTGCGTGTCACGACGACGAAGGGTCTTTGATCCATGGGCCTCTTCGATCGTTTCCGCCGCCCGCCCTCGGGCGGCCCGGCAGGCGTGTCTGCGCGCCTCGAAGGCGCTATGGCGAAACGACGGCTTCGCGGCTGGCAACCGCCGCTGGAAAACATCAATTCGCTGGTCGCCTCGGGCGGCCCGCGCTTGCTGGCGCGGTCGCGGGAACTGGTCGTCACCAACGGCTATGCCGCCAATGCCTGCGAGGCATTTGCGTCGAACATGATCGGTGACGGGATCAAGCCCTCGTCGCTGATCGCGGATGCGGCGTTGCGTGACAGCGTTCAGCAACTCTGGCTCGCATGGACCGACGAGGCCGATGCCGACGGTCTGACGGACTTCTACGGCCTGCAAGCCATGGTCGCGCGGGAAATGTTCGTGGCAGGCGAATGCTTTGTCCGGCTGCGGCCCCGCCGCGCCGCGGACAGCCTGCTTGTACCGCTGCAACTACAGCTGCTGCAGTCAGAAATGCTGCCGTTCGAAAAGACCGAGCCCGCGGCAAATGGCAATCGCATCCGCTGCGGGATTGAATTTGACGGCATCGGACGGCGCGTGGCCTATCACTTCCGCCGACGCCATCCGGGAGACAGCACCGACCAAGGGGCTGTGATCCCGGAGACGGTGCGCGTGCTCGCCGAGGATGTGCTTCACATTTATCGTCCCATCGATGCGGGGCAAATCCGGGGCCTTCCGCATGTGGCTCCGGCCATGGTGCGGCTGTTTCTTCTGGACCAGTACGACGACGCCGAGCTCGACCGGAAGAAGACGGCGGCGATGTTCGCCGGGTTCATCACCAAGACCGCGCCGGAAGACCCGATGATGGGCGAGTCCGAGGCCGATCTGGACGGGGCGGCCATTGCGAGCCTCGAACCCGGCACGATGCAGGTGCTGCTGCCGGGCGAGGATGTGAAGTTTTCCAGTCCTGCAGATGTTGGGGGCGGCTATGAGGCGTTTCAATATCGGACGCTCTTGTCGGTATCAGCCTCACTGGGGCTGCCCTACCACCTCGTAACCGGGGATGTGCGCCAGGCGAACTATTCGAGCTTGCGGGCAGAGCTGGTCGAGTTCCGCCGCCGAATCGGTCAGTTGCAGCACGGGGTGATGGCACACCAGCTGTGTCGGCCGATCTGGCGGCGCTGGCTTGAGACGGCTGTGTTGTCGGGGGCGCTGGATATCGGCGATCCCGCTGTCGCGCGGCCGGTGCAGTGGATCCCACCACGCTGGGATTGGGTCGATCCGCTGAAGGACATCCAGGCGCAAGTGCTGGCCATGGAAGCGGGCATCACCTCGCGCCGCAAGGTGGTCGAGGCCACCGGCTACGATGTCGAAGAAGTCGACCGAGAGAATGCGGCGGATGCCAAACGCGTTGCTGATCTGGGGCTGAGCTACCGCGCGAGCCCCGGCGAGACACAGGGCGCGCGGGCGACGCCCGCCGCGCGGCCTGACCCCGGAGATGGCACAGGCGAAGACACTGGCGACGGATCCGTCTCCACCGATCCCGCCACCGAACAGGAGTGACAATATGACAAGCTGGTATGCGATCCGCGCCCGGGGAACAGGTGCGGAAGTGGCGATCTATGACGAGATCGGTGCCTATGGGGTCTCGGCGAAGGGGTTCCTTGCCGAACTCGGCGCACTGCCCGACGGGACGCCGGTCGATCTGCGGCTGAACAGCCCGGGCGGGTCAGTCTTCGATGCCGTGGCGATCTACAATGCGCTGAAGCGGCACGCGGGCACGGTCACGGTCTGGATCGACGGTATTGCCGCTTCTGCCGCGTCCTATGTCGCCATGGCGGGTGACGAGATCGTCATGCCGGAAAACGCGTTCCTGATGATCCACGACCCGTCGGGTCTGGCAATGGGCACGGCGGGCGACATGCGCGCCATGGCCGATGCGCTCGACAAGATCGCAGGCAGCCTCGTCCGGGGATATGCCGTCAAATCCGGCAAGACCGATGATGAGATCGCAGCGCTGATGGAGGCCGAGACCTGGTTCGATGCGGCCGATGCGGTGGCGGCGGGTTTCGCCGACCGGCTGGCGGAACCTGTGAGGATGGCCGCGCGGTTCGACATTGGTCGGTTCCGCAATGCGCCGCCGGACCTCGTCGAGGCGGTGGCTGTGGCAGACCCAGAGGGCGTTCCGGCCGAAGGCAATCCAGAGACAGGCATTAACACGCACCCAGAGATCGACAGCAATCTGGACGGCGATGTCGAACATGCCGACAGCACCGGCGAGGCGGGCAGCGACGATGCGCCTGTCGAGCCAGAGGGGCAAGTTGAGGCCGACGACATGCCCATCCCTTCGGACCCGATCCCGACACCGGGCGGCGCACCGCCCGATCCCGCCGCGATCCGGGCCGAAGCGATTACCCATGCTCGCGTTATCGTCGATCTCTGCCGCCTTGCAGGCCAGCCGCAGATGGCTGGGCGGTTCCTCGAACAGGACGCAAGTCTCGACGACGTCCGCATGGCCCTTCTGGCTTTGAGGTCCGAGGCCGAACCCGAAATCACGGCCCATCACGCACAACCGGGCCGCAGCACGACGGCCCGCCCATGGGGCGAGATCGTCGCCCGTACCTTCAAGCTGAAAGGATAACCTCATGACCGCACTCACCGAGACCACGCATCCCGGAGGCTTCCTCGTCTGGGAAGCCTTCCGCGACTACACTCGCGAAACCATCACCGTCGCTTCCGGCAAGCTCGATCCGGGCACCGTGCTGGGCAAGATCACCGCGTCCGGCAAATACGCCGCCCATGATCCCGCCGCCGTCGACGGTACTGAAACCGCCGTGGCGGTGCTCTGGGGCAAGGCCGACGCCACAGGCGGCGATGTGCCAGCCGTTGCGCTGGTTCGCGGCCCCGCCGTCGTCAATCGCTACGATCTCGTTTTTGTCGGCAGCCCTAGCGAGGGCGAGATCACCGCTGCCCATGCCGCGCTGCTGGCGGTCGGCATTCTCGTCCGCTGATCAAACCCTCAAAGGAGGCATTCCTATGACCACCATGGATATCTTCGAAGGCGATGCCTTCACCATCATCGAGCTCACTCGTGCTCTGGAAAACATCCCCTTCAAGCCCGCGATCCTGTCGGGTGCCAGCCTGTTCTCACCGCGCGGCGTGCGCTCGCGCACCGTCGTGATCGAGAGCAGGGATGGCACACTGTCGTTGATCCCGTTCTCCGAACGCGGCTCGGCGGCCGAGCAACAGGTCCCCGAGCGTCGCGACATGCGCGCTTTTGTCTGCCGCCAGTTCAAGAAGCAGGACGTGCTCTGGGCCTCTGAAATCCAGGGCATTCGTGACTTCGGCTCGGAAAGTGCGACCCAGCAGGTGCAAAGCGAGGTTGCCCGAAAGCTCGGCCGTTTGCGCCAGGATGCGGAGGCGACGTTCGAATATCACCTGCTAAACGGAATCCAGGGGATCGTGAAGGATCCCAAGGATAGTGCCACGGTGATCAACTATTTCACCGAGTTCGCCATCACACCCGCCACCGAGATCGACTTCGATCTCGACAACGCTACTCCCGGCTCAGGCGCGCTTCGCAAACGCTGCCAGGCGCTGATCGAAAGCGTCGAAGACAGCATGGGCGGGCTCGCGGCCGGGGCCGTGCAGGTCCGCGCGGAATGTGGCTCGGCCTTCTTCGCTGATCTCATTGCCCACAAGGAGGTGCGCGAGACCTATCTCAACACCGCCGCTGCCGCCGATCTTCGCGGCCGGGTTGCCGACGAGGTCAGCTTTGGCGGTATTACATTCCGTCGCTACCGAGGTGGGGCGGGCTTCGGCGTGCCGACCGACAAGGCCTTCTTCTACCCCGAAGGGATGGAGGGGTTGTTCGAGATCTACCACGCACCCGCCGATACGTTCGAGACGGTCAACACGCTCGGTTTGCCGCTTTATGCGCGCACCATACCTGACTGGGATCGCGACGAATGGGTGCGGCTCGAGATCGAGAGCAATCCACTGCCGATCTGCACCCGGCCGCAGGTTTTGCGCTCGGCAAGGCGAACCTGATGTCTGCCTTCGACGCCGCCGTCGAATTGCTATTTGCCGACCCGAACATCGGGCGCGAGGCGGTCTACACCTCCGATGGCGGCGCGCCCATGCTGGTGCGCGTCGTCTCGCGGCAGGCTGATGCGATCACCGACTTCGGCGACGCACGGCTTTGGTCGGAAACGACCCGGATTGACCTGCGTATCGCTGAGGTTCCGGCCCCGCGTCCGGGCGACCGCTTGGAAATGGACGGTGACGCCTTCCTCATTCAGGGTGAGCCCGTCCGCGACCGCGAGCGGCTGGTCTGGACCATCGATCTGAGGCCCGCATGAGACTAAAACTCGACATCGATCCGGACATCGTGGCCATGATGGCAGCCGAGGTCGCGGCGGGCGAACGCGCGGTGACAGCCGCAATGCGCGAGGCCGGGACCGGGCTGAAGACGGCCTGGCGCACACAGATCACCGGCGCGGGGCTCGGGCGGCGGCTGGCAAATTCAATCCGCAACCAGAACTTTCCGCGGTCGGGCGAAAGCCTCGATGCCGCCGCGCTGGTCTGGTCCAAGGCGCCGGTGATTGTCGGCGCTCACGATACCGGCCCGCTGATCCGCTCGAAAGACGGCTTCTGGCTGGCAATCCCGCTGCCCGCCGCAGGTAAATCAACACGTGGCGGTCGGATCACGCCCGGCGAATGGGAACGCCGCACCGGTCTGCGTCTGCGCTTCGTCTATCGCCGGACGGGTCCGAGCCTGCTGGTGGCCGAAGGACGGCTGAACACCAAGGGCCAGGCGGTTGTGTCACGCTCGAAGACCGGGCGCGGGAAGGTTACCTCGCCGATTTTCCTGCTGGTGCCGCAGGTGAAATTGCCGAAGCGGCTGAACCTCGACCGCGACGCAGAGCGAGCGCTCGATAGTGTGCCGGAGCTGATCGTGGCGAACTGGATAGAAAGGTTTGCCTGATCACATTGTACCTGCAACACTTGGGGAGTGCTCACAAGAAGACCCCCGCTCAATGGGCGGGGGTCAGGATGTTATTGGATGACCGATCTTGGTGCGATACGTCCGTTGATCCGGCGCCTAGGCCTTACTTATGATCACCCTTGCCGCCGTTGAACAGCGAGTCGAGGACACCACCGACCTCGTAAGCATCCGTCGTGCCATCGGAATGATGTTCGGCGATCTCGACGCAGGTGTCCGACCAGAATCCGGCCTCGTACAGGTACGAGGTCTCCCCGTCGTCGGACGTCGTGCGGTAGTGGTTGTTATCAACCCATGACTTGTCCTTGCCCATTGTAGTCTCCTTTGCTTGCTGGGGCCGCACTCAAAGGATGCACCAAAAGGCAGAATCTCGTATCTCAGTAGGATCAGAGAAATTGAGACTCGAGGTGTAAACGTTGCCAGTTCCCATTAACCCCGAACTTCTGAAGTCCTTAATCGAGGGTCGTTTTGGTTCAGTGGATGACTTTGCGGTGGCGTGGGGGGAACGCGTCGAGGAAAAGCGGCAGTGCCGTGGGAATGCACGCGATCGAAACACAATCTATCGGTGGCTGAATAATGGAATACCGTCGCGGGTCGACGACTTGTTTGGAATCTGCGGGGCATTGGATATCGATCCGGTGACATTGCTTCCCTGGGACCAGGATTTCATAGAACGTCAGTTCGCCAAAGAACGGCTACGTATCCAAATAAATCCATCTCGACGAACCGATCTTGCGCCCTTTGACGCGATTTTCTTGCCCGGTGTTCATTGGCCCACCAATGAAGTGGCTAACTGCTTCTATGGAAGATCGTGGACGGTTGAGGTCCGCGAACATACTCCATCTGTTGTATCAGGCGTTTATGCTGCTTTCGAACTAAGTGTGAACGCCGACCAAGCCACTCCTCTGGCATTTCACTTTGCTTGGCGAAGGACCGACGCTCGCGACCAGATGTGGCGGCCGTACGGCTCGGTGGTACGATATTCCGACCGGACGCTGCTGGTTTCGGAGAGTGGCGATCTTCAATCGGTGAGCGTCAAAAACGCCGGCGACTCGACAGTTGTGGAAACCTTTTTCGGTGCAGGACCCGCGATGTTCAAGATAGCAAGTATTCACAGTTTCAGTCTCTCCGTTCAGGTGCCATCTCAAGCACCGCAGGCTGTTCGTTTTAAGGCCTAGATATGCCCACACCCCGCGAAACCATCCTCGCCGCGCTGCACGTGCGGCTTTCGGCGCTATCCGCCACCGCCCTGCGCGGTGAAGTCCTGCCAGAGCGCGTACCCACGGCTGGCCTGCTGATCCTGCGCGACGGCGAACCCGGCGAGCCCGAGGTGACGCTATCGCCGCTGAGCTATCACTACCAGCACCGTGCCGAGATCGAAGCAGTCGTGCAGGGCACCGACCGTGACGCTACCTTCGACACACTGACCGCCAGTATTGGTGCAGCAATTGCAGCCGACCGCACGATGGGCGGCCTCTGCGACTGGGTCGAGGCGGAGGCACCGCGTCCGGTCGATCTGCCCGTTGAGGGCGCGGCCAGCCTGAAGGCGGCCGTGATCCCGGTGGTGCTGCATTATTCAACGGCCGATCCGCTCGGCTGATCCCAAAAATACGAGGAGAACACAATGGCACGAGCCCAAGGGGCGCGGGCGCAGATGGCGCTTGCGTTCGAGACGACATATGGAACGTCGCCCGTCGGCGGTTTCACAAAGATGCCCTTCGCCAGCACATCGCTCGGCGCGGAGCAGCCGCTGCTGAACTCGGAACTGCTGGGCTACGGTCGCGATCCGCTGGCACCGATCAAGGATGCGGTGACGGCCGATGGCGATGTTGTCGTGCCGCTGGACGCCGAGGCCTTCGGGTTCTGGCTGAAGGCGAGTTTTGGCGATCCGACCACGACCGGCACCGGCCCCTGGACGCATGAGTTCCAGTCGGGGTCCTGGACGCTTCCCAGCATGTCGATCGAGACCGGCATGCCAGAGGTGCCGCGCTACGCGATGTATTCCGGATGTGTGCTTGACCAGATCAACTGGCAGATGCAGCGCTCGGGGCTGCTGACCGCCACGGCTCGGCTTGTGGCGCAGGGCGAGACCGTGGGCACGACGACCAGCGCGGGCACGCCTGCCGCTCTCGAATTGCAGCGCTTCGGCCATTTCAACGGCGCGATCACCCGTAATGGCACCGCTCTCGGCAATGTCGTTTCAGCCGACATCACCTACGCCAACAATCTCGACCGGATCGAAACCATCCGCTCGGACGGCCGCATCGACGGTGCGGACCCGTCCATTGCTGCTCTGACCGGCTCCATTGAGGTGCGGTTCGCCGATCAGACGCTGGTGACACAGGCGATCAATGGCGATCCTTGTGAGCTTGAGTTTGCCTATGTGCTGCCGTCCGGCGAGAGCTTCACCTTCACCGTGCACGCTGTCTATCTGCCGCGCCCTCGGATCGAGATCTCCGGACCGCAGGGCGTGCAGGCCACCTTCGACTGGCAGGCTGCGCGCGACAGCACGATCGGCCGGATGTGCACCGCCACCCTCGTGAATGATGTGGAGATTTATTGATGCTGACCCTCGATCTGACGAATGCACCCCGCTGGCACGACCTCGCGCCGGGCGTCCGGGTGCAGCTGCGTCCACTAATCACGGCGCTAATGGTTGCGACGCGCAGCGATGCGGCTGTCGAGGCGGTCCCGGTAGACGCTTCCGATGAGGAACGCGCCGTTGCCTTCGCCAAGGCGCTGGCGCGCCGGGCAGTTCTCACTTGGGAGGGCATTGGCGACGCCGATGGCAACGTGATCGTCCCCAGCCCCGAGGCTATCGACGCGCTGCTCGATGTCTGGCCGATCTTCGAAGCCTTCCAGCTAACCTACGTTTCCAAAGGTCTGCTGCTGGAACAGGAAAAAAACGTCTCCGCGCTCTCGCCGAATGGTCCTTCGGCGGGGGCGAGCGCTACTGCGACGCGTGCCAAGCGACCTGCGAAACCTGCCCGGCGCGGCTGAACCGACCCACCACCTTTGAAGGCTGGCAGGTCTGGGACCTGGTCGGTCGTCTCGGCGGCCAGCTCCGCGTGCTGCCGGGCGCGGTGATCGGATGGGACATGTCGGCGGCACTGGCACTCGGTGAAGCCCTCGGCATCCCGCCTCTGACTATGGCCGAACTGCTGCCCGTCGTCGAGGCGGTGATGGTCACCAAACTCAACGAACAGATGGATCATTCCAATGGCTGAGAAGCGCGTTTCTGTTCGCCTTGCTGCGGTTGGCGGCCGACAGGTGCGCGCCGAACTGGAGGGGGTGGGTGAAGCCGGCGCGCGCGGGTTCGGACGGCTCAGCCGGGAAATGGAAGCGGCCAACACCCGGCTCGCGGCGTTTTCCCGACGTGTCGCGATCGCTGCCGCTGCCGCCGTGGCCGCCGCCGCTGCTGCTGGCGTGGCGATGGTCCGCTCGGGGCTTCAAACCGTCGATGCGCAGGCCAAGCTGGCTCAGTCTCTCGGGACCACAATCGCCTCGATCCAGACCCTCGAGCGGGCGGGCGAACTGGCGGGCGTCTCGATGTCAGGCATTGAACAGGCGACGAAGGACCTCACGCGCCGTCTCAGCCAGGTGGCCGCCGGGACCGGACCTGCTGCCGATGCGCTGGAGCGGCTGGGGCTATCTGCCACTGACCTGATTGCCCTGCCGCTGGATCAGCGGGTGGGGGCGATCAACGCCGCCATCGAGGCGTTCGTTCCGGTCGCCGAGCGTGCGGCTGTCGCCGGTCAGCTCTTCGGCGAAGAAGGCTCCATCGCGATGTCGCGCATCGACACCGCGACACTGCGCCAGGCGACCGACGACGTGCTCGCGTTCGGTGTCGTTGTCTCCGAGCAGGACGCCGACCAGATCGAACGCACCAATGATGCGATCTCCCGGCTCGGGCTGATCTGGCGTGGCCTGTCGAACCAACTGGCTGTCGCCGCAGCACCCGCGCTGGAAGCGGTCGCGAACGCGATGGCGGCCGTGGCCAGCCGCACCGGGCCACTCGGCATCGCGATCCGGGGCCTATTCGACAACATCGGCCGATTGACCACTTATGCCGCCACCTTTGTGGCCTTTCTTGCAGGGCGTTTGGTCGCTGGGATGGCCGTGGCGGCCTTGTCGGTGCGCGGTCTCGCCACTGCGCTGGTCCTGTTGCGCGGCGCGCTGATCCGCACCGGCATCGGGGCATTGATCGTCGGTGCAGGTGAGTTGATCTACCAGTTCACCCGCCTTGTGTCGGGCGCGGGCGGATTTGGCGAAGCGATGTCCCTCCTGAAAGACCTCGCGGTCGAGGTCTGGGACCGCATCAAGATGGGGGCTGCGGCGGCGGGCGCTGCCGCCACGGCGATGTTCTTCGATCTGAAGGCCGATGCCGCCTCCGGCATGCAGAGCGCCATCGAGAGCGTCGTGGCCTTTGGCAATACGGCGGCGAACACCTTCGAGGGGGCCTATGAGGCGATCAAGGCGATCTGGGGAATGCTGCCCGCCGCCATCGGCGATCTCGCGTTCCAGGCCGCCAACAGCCTGATCGACGGTGTCGAGGCGATGCTGAACGGCGTCGTCTCGCGGATCAACACGTTCATCGGCGGGATCAACCAGGGACTGGAAGCGCTCGGATCCGAGCGGCGCATCTCGATCATCCCCGATCTTGAGCTGGGTCAGATCGAGAACCGTTTCGAGGGTGCCGCGACGGCCGCGACCACCGCCGCGCAATCCGCCTTCGACCGCGCTTTCGAGAACAACCCGCTGACTGCGCCCGATCTGGGGCTCACGGCGGCGGCCAATACCGCCCTTGCAACTGCCAACACCTATCGCGGCGCGGCTCGCGATCTGGCCGAGGGCGCGCGAGCGCCCCTCGCCAGCTGGCAGGCCCTGCGTGACGCGGTGCAGGGCAGTAATGAGGGTGGCGCAGACGCGCTGACCGAAGCAACGGACGCGGCTGAGCGTCTGGAGACCACCCTTGGCGATGCCGGACGGGCGGCCACGGGTGCAGGTGCTGCGGCCGGGGCTGCTGCCGCTGCCGCCGAACCCGATACCGAAGCAGCCGTGACTGGGTGGCAGGCGGTCACGACGGCGCTGTCGGACTACGCCAGCAAGGCGCGCGAGATTGGCGGGGATATCGGTCAGAGCCTCGTCAGCGCGTTCCAGTCGGCCGAGAATGCGGTCGGTGAGTTCGTGAAAACCGGCAAGCTCGACTTCCGGGGTCTCGTCACCTCGCTGTTGGCCGATCTGGCCAAGCTGGCGGCCCGGCGCTTCATCCTCGGACCGATCGCCAATGCGCTCTCTGGCGCGCTTGGGGGTGCGGGCGGGATCTTCGCGAACATCTTGCATGCAGGCGGCATGGTAGGTGCCTCCGCACCAACCCGGATGGTCCCGGCGATGGCGTTCGCGGCTGCGCCCCGGATGCACTCCGGCGGCGTTGCGGGGCTCCGCCACGACGAGGTGCCTGCAATCTTGCAGCGTGGCGAGCGGGTGCTGTCGCGGCGTGAAGCACAGAGCTACGGCGGCGGTGGGGTCAATGTCACCATCATGGCCCGCGACGCCGAAAGCTTCCGACAATCGCGCACGCAAGTCGCGGCCGACATCGCCCGCGCCGTGTCGATGGGTCGGAGGGGCATGTAATGGCGTTTCATGAGGTCCGGTTTCCCGACAATATCAGCCGGGGCGCGCGGGGCGGGCCGGAACGGCGCACGCAGATCGTTGAACTCGCCTCGGGCGACGAAGAGCGCAACGCCAGCTGGGCCAGCTCGCGGCGGCGGTATGATGTGGCCTACGGTATCCGCCGCGCTGATGATCTTGCGGCGGTCGTGGCGTTCTTTGAGGCGCGGAACGGTCGCCTATATGGTTTCCGCTTCAAGGACTGGGGCGACTACAAGTCCTGCCTGCCTTCGGGCACGCCATCGCCGACGGATCAGTCGATCGGCACCGGCGATGGCACGACGACCGCCGTCCAGCTGGTGAAGCGCTACACCTCCGGGGCGCAGTCCTGGACACGGTTTATCGCCAAGCCAGTGGACGGAGTCGTGCGCATCGCGCTCGGTGGGGTCGAGCAGCTTTCAGGCTGGTCGGTCGACACCACGACGGGCCTCGTCACCTTCAACACCGCACCCGGGGCGGGCGTCTCCATCACCGCAGGTTTCGAGTTCGACGTACCCGTCCGCTTCGACACCGATGCGCTCGACGTGACGCTTGATCTCGAGCGGCTGGGCTCGATCACCTCCATTCCACTTCTGGAACTCCGCCGATGAAAAACATCACCCCCGATCTGCAAACGCATCTCGACGAGGGCACGACGACGCTCTCCTGGTGCTGGCGGATTGCCTGCGCGGATGGCGTGACCTTCGGCTTCACCGACCACGACCGGACGCTCAGCTACGACGGCACCGATTTCGAGCCGGAAAGTGGGCTGACGGCCTCCGAGGTGCGATCGGGGTCTGACCTGTCGGTCGATGCGCAGGACGCGGAGGGCGTGCTGACCTCCGACCGGATCACCGAGACCGACATTCTCGATGGCCGCTGGGACAACGCGGAGGTCGAGGTCTGGCGCGTGAACTGGGCGGACACCGGCCAGCGCGTGCTGATGCGCCGGGGTGCCATCGGCCAAATCCGGCGCGGACGGCTGGCCTTTGTTGCCGAGGTCCGCAGCCTCGCGCATGTGCTGGGCCAAACGGTCGGGCGAACTTTTCAGGCGACCTGCGACGCAGCCCTTGGGGATACCCGTTGCCGGATCGATCTGGAGGATCCTGCTTTCAAGGGTATTGGCGCCGTCATCGATCTCCTGCGCGACCGCGCGTTCACCGCCTCGGGGCTCAGCGGCTTCTCGTCCGGCTGGTTCACCTTCGGCACGGTCGAATGGACCGCCGGGGCCGACATGGGGAGGCTCACCGAGATCGTCGCGCATGACGTGACCGACGGCATCGCGGTGCTGACACTGCTCGAAGCGCCCGTCCGCTCTATCGCGGGCGGTGATGCTTTCGCGATCCGCGCAGGCTGCGACAAGCGCCTGGAGACCTGCGGCGCGAAGTTCGCCAATACCGCCAACTTTCGCGGCTTCCCGCACATCCCCGGCCAGGATGCGGTTCTGCGATACGCCACCAAGGATGGCGGGCACGAGGGAGGCGTGCTGTGACGCAGCCCCTCGCATTGGCTGACCCCGCCCGCGTCATCGCCATCGCGCGGTCATGGCTCGGCACGCCGTACCACGACCAGGCCAGCCTGCGCGGTGTCGGCTGCGATTGCCTCGGGCTCGCGCGGGGCGTCTGGCGCGACGTCGTCGGCCCCGAGCCGTTCCCGATCCCGTCCTACAGTCGGGATTGGGGCGAGACCGGTCCGCGCGAGGTGCTGGCGATCGGCGCGCGGCGCATGATGCCGGAAATCACACTTTCTGAGGCTGGTCCCGGCGCGCTGGTCCTGTTCCGCATGACGCCCCGCGCCATTGCCAAGCATGTTGGGATCCTGACCGGGCCCAACAGCTTCCTCCACGCCTATGAGCGCCTCGGCGTGATCGAGGAACAGATCACCCCGCCTTGGCGGCGGCGCATCGCCTTCGCCTTCCTGTTTCCACAACGCTGAGACCCCGACATGGCCACACTTGTTCTCGGTGCCGCAGGTGCCGCCATTGGCGGCAGCATTGGCGGCGCGATCCTCGGTGTCAGCGCCGCCACGATCGGCGGCTTCATCGGCTCCACCATCGGCTCGGTCGTCGACAGTTGGATCATCTCGTCGCTGGCACCATCTCAGCGGATCGAAGGCGCGCGGATGGACAATCTGCGCATCACCTCTGCCACCGAAGGGGCGGTGATCCCGCGCCTTTACGGCCGCATGCGGATCGGCGGCAATATCGTCTGGGCGACGGATTTTCGCGAGGAAACCAAGACCACCACGCAGGGCGGTGGCAAGGGCGGCGGGGGTGGTGGCAAGGTCAAGACCACCGAATATTTCTACTATGCCAGTTTCGCGGTCGCGCTCTGCGAGGGTCCTATCACCGGGATTGGCCGTATCTGGGCCGACGGCAAGCTGCTGGACACCGCCGGGATCACATGGCGCTGGTATCCGGGCGACGAGAGCCAGGCGGCCGATCCGTTCATCACAGCCAAGATGGGTGCGGGAAACACGCCCGCGTATCGCGGCACGGCCTATGTGGTCTTCGAGGACCTCCCGCTTGGCAACTACGGCAATCGCATCCCACAGATGAGTTTTGAGGTGTTCCGTCCGCTTGCAGATCCCGACACCGCGGAGGGTCTGACGCAGGCGGTCACCATGATTCCTGCATCTGGCGAGTTCGCCTATGCCACGCAGGGTATTCGCAAGGGCAGCGGCGGGTCGTCCGAGCCCGAAAACCTCAACGCGCTGACCGACACCGCCGACATGGTGGTGGCGCTGGACCGGCTGCAGGCCATGGCTCCGAAGGTCGAGAGCGTATCACTGGTAGTCGCCTGGTTTGGCGACGATCTGCGCGCGGGCTCCTGCAAGGTGCGACCCGGGGTTGAGGTGACCGCCAAATCGACCACGCCGTCGACCTGGTCTGTGAACGGTGTCAGCCGCGCCAATGCATTCCTCGTCAGCCGCGATGATCAGGATCGCCCGGTATATGGTGGCACGCCCGCCGATTTTGCCGTGGTGCAGGCAATCCAGGAGATGAAGGCGCGCGGGCTGCGGGTGACTTTCTATCCGTTCATCCTGATGGACGTGCCGCCCGGCAACAGCCTGCCGAACCCGTATTCCGACAACGCTGCCGAGACCGGCCAGCCCGCTTTTCCCTGGCGGGGGCGGGTCACATGTGCCCCGGCCGCTGGTTACACCGGGACGGTGGACAAGACCGCCACGGCGGCCACTCAGGTTACGGCGCTGTTCGGCGCGGCGACGCTTGGCAGTTTCAATGTCTCGGGCGAGAGCGTCAGCTGGACCGGGCCCTCCGGCGACTGGGGTCTGCGGCGCATGGTGCTGCATTATGCCCATCTCTGCGCGGCGGCAGGCGGGGTCGACGCCTTCCTGATCGGCACCGAGATGCCGGGGCTGACGACGATCCGCTCCAGCGCGTCTACCTATCCGGCCGTGGAGGCGTATCGGGATCTGTTGACCGATGTGCGCTCGATCCTCGGGTCGGGTACAAAGATTGGCTATGCCGCCGACTGGTCGGAGTATTTCGGGCACCAGCCGGGCGACGGCAGCGGCGACGTGTTCTTCCACCTCGACCCGCTCTGGGCCGATCTGGAGATCGATTTCGTCGGCATCGACAATTACATGCCACTGTCGGACTGGCGCGACGGGTTCGAACATGCCGATGCGGCCGAGGGCTGGCCCGCGATCTATGACCGAGCCTACCTGCAACGGAACATTGCGCGCGGGGAAGGCTTCGACTGGTTCTATGGCTCCGAGGCTGATCGCACCGCTCAGGTCCGCACCGCGATTACCGATGGCGCGGCGGCAAAGCCATGGGTCTTCCGCTACAAGGACCTCCGCGCCTGGTGGTCGAACCCGCATTACAACCGCCCGAGCGGAGTGGAGAGCGGAACTCCGACGGCATGGGTGCCACAATCAAAGCCAATCTGGTTCACCGAGCTGGGTTGCCCGGCCATTGATCGCGGCACCAACCAGCCGAATGTATTCTTCGACCCGAAGTCGTCAGAGAGCTTCACGCCGCATTTCTCGCGGGGCTGGCGCGACGACGCCATCCAGCGCGCCTATCTCGAGGCGACATATCTCTGGTGGGGTGATACTGGGAACAATCCCGTCTCCGGCGTCTTTGGCGGACGCATGGTGCATGTGCCCGAATGCGCCGCCTGGACCTGGGATGCCCGGCCGTATCCGTTCTTTCCGGCTCTGTCCGACGTGTGGACAGACGGTTCGAACTGGCGGCTCGGTCACTGGCTGACCGGACGGCTCGGTGCGGTGTCGTTGGCCGCGCTGGTCCGCCATCTCTGCCTGCGGGCCGGAATTCCCGAGGGCCGGATCGACGTCACCGGGCTTTGGGGCGCGGTCGAGGGCTACGCGATTGGCGCACTGGAATCCCCGCGCGCCTCGATCACGACGCTGTCGCGCCACTTCGGCTTCGACGCCGTGGAGACCGAGGGCGTCATTCGTTTCATAATGCGCGGCCGGGCCTCCGTCGCGACCCTTGCACCCGACGATCTGGTCGCCGCTCGTGAAGGGGACATTCTCGAGTTGACGCGCGGCCAGGAGACCGAACTGCCGCAGGCCCTGAAATGGCAGGTGGCGCGGGCCGACGAGGATTACGACGCGGCCCTCGTCGAAGCGCGGCGGATCACGGTCGACACAACGCGGATCGCCTCGGAGTCCTTCCCGATGGCGGTGCCGCCCGAGGAGGCCGAACGCCGCTGCCGCCGCGCGCTGATGGAGGCGTGGGTGGGACGCGAGACGGCGGCCTTCCGTCTGCCGCCCTCGCGGCTCGCGCTCGATCCGGCCGATGCGATCCGGCTCGCCCATGACGGGCGGCTGGTCGATCTGCGGCTGGTCTCCATCGCCGACGCCGAGGCGCGTGGCATCGAAGCGGTCCACCAGGACCGCGCGACCTACGATCTGCCGCCCGGCGATCCCCGCGCGGCGTCGCTGACGCGCGCCGTGGTGTTCGGCGCGCCGGATGCGGTGCTGATGGACCTGCCGCAGCTGACCGAGGACCAGCCCGCGCATCGGCCGCTGGTCGCCGCGCACGCGGTTCCCTGGCCGGGCGAGATGGCGGTGTTTCGCAGCCCCTCGACCGATGGCTTCGAGTTGTTGACCACGTTCGGCAGTCGCGCCCGGATCGGGGCGCTGGTCTCGGACCTCTATGCGGGCCCCACCTCGCGCTTCGACCTCGGCAATGCGCTGGTGGTCGATCTGCTGACCGGCACGCTGGAGAGCGTCACCGACCTGACACTGTTCGGAGGGGCGAACGCGCTGGCTATCGAAAGTGAGCCCGGCGTCTGGGAGATCGTGCAGGCGGGCGCGGCGGAACTGCTGGCGCCCGGCCGATATCGCCTGACCCGTCTCCTGCGCGGCCAGCGCGGCACTGAGGGGGCGATGGGCAATCCGGTTTCGGCAGGCGCACGGGTCGTGGTGCTGGACGCTGCGCTGGCTTCATTGCCAATCGCCGAGGCCGATCTCGGGCTGCCGTGGAACTGGCGCATCGGCCCGGCAAGCCGCTCGGTCAGCGATGAGACCTACGTGGCGCAAGCCTTCACGCCGGTAGGCGTGGGCCTGCGGCCATTCTCTGTGGCCCATGTGGAGCAACCGTGGCGCAGGCCGCGCGCGCCGGGCGATCTGACGATCCGCTGGACACGCCGGTCCCGGGCCCTTGCGGCTGACAGTTGGGGTGCGGTTGAGGTGCCGCTGATCAAGGAGGTCGAAGCCTATGAAGTCGAGATTCTCGATGGGGCAGTCGTCAAACGGGTGCTCAGCACGACCGCCACGAGCGCAATCTACACTGCAGGCCAGCAGGCCGCAGATTGGGGTGGGCTGCTCGGGCCGGGCGACACACTCGACATCCGCGTCTACCAGCTCTCCGCCCTGATCGGGCGGGGCGCGGTCAAGACCATCACACTCACTTTCTGAAGGCCAACCCATGTCAGATGCCACGACCAACCTGCTGCTGCCCTACATCCTGGCGGCGCAGGCCCAGAAGCATGTCACCCACAACGAGGCGCTGCGCATCCTCGACGGGCTGGTTCAGCTCTCCGTTCTCGACCGCGACCTGACCGCGCCGCCCGGCAGCCCTGCCGATGGCGACCGCCATATCGTGGCGAGCGGCGGGACCGGTGGCTGGACGGGGTGGGACCTGAACGTGGCGCTGTTCACCGATGGTGCCTGGCTGCGCCTGCCGCCCCGGGCGGGCTGGCGTGCGTGGGTTGAGGACGAGGGGCTCCTGCTGGTCTACGATGGCGCGGGGTGGATTGGTACCACGCCCGCGTCCCTGCAAAATCTCGCGCTGCTCGGACTCGGGACCACCGCCGATGCCGCCAACCCGTTTTCGGCCAAGCTGAATGCAGCGCTTTGGACCGCGAAGACGGTGGCCGAAGGCGGGACCGGCGATCTGTTCTACACCATGAACAAGGAGGTTGCAGGCGACGATCTCGGACTCACGCTCCAGACCAATTTCGTGACCAAGGCTCTGGTGGGCCTCTTTGGGTCCGAGCGGTTCCGCCTCGCGGTCTCCGCCGATGGCAGCACCTTCTTCGACGGTTTGATCGTGGACAATGCCAACGGTATCGTCGACCAGCCGCAACTGCCGCGCTTCAAGGCTTACACCAACTACGACAACTACGTCGGCGTTGGAGCATGGACGAAGATCGGCCTCAACAACACCGAGTACAACGATCAGGGGGCGTTTGATACCGGGACCAACCTGTTTACCGCGCCCGTCGATGGCACGTACATCTTCGGCGCAACGCTGCTCTACAAGATCAATGCCAGCGCCACGGCCCGCATGCGCGGGCGACTGGTGCTGAACGCCGCGACAGAAATCCGGGGTTCCTTCGGCGAGATCTCCGCCACCCACGTCACGCTCGCCACCGCCATCTGGCTGCAGACCATGGTGACGCTCACTGCGGGCGATACCGTCGAGTTGCAGGGCTATTTCCGGGTCGCGGAAGGCTACTTCGCCGCCGATCACACGTCCTTCTGGGGCACCAAGATCGGCTGAGCGGCGGGAGGATTGAACCATGACACCACCCAGATACGAAGGCTTCGTGCGCATGCCGGATGCCGAGTTCGAGGCAATGCTGGCACGCGCGGCCGAGAAAGGCGCCAAGCGCGCGCTCGCCGATGTCGGCCTCGACGGCGACGAGGCCGCGCTCGATATCCGCGACCTGCGATCCTTGCTCGACTGCATCCGGCTTGTGCGCCGCACCGCAATGCAGACCGCCGTCCGCATGATCACCACCGGCGTGATGCTGGCGCTGCTCGCGGGCATCGCGATCAAACTCAAGATCTTCGGCGGCGGTCCGTAGCCGCACCATACACCTGAACGCCCAACCTGAACCCGCCCCTGTGGCGGGGTGAGCCGTGGTCTGCCTGCAAGGCAGACGGGAAGGTCCTGTGGACCTTTCCGAGCGGCGAACGCACCGAGCCCCTGCGAGGGGCCGGAAACTCGTTTCTGGAGGATACTATGACCACGACCTTTTATGACCATTGGCGCGATATGCCTGCGAGCAGCTGGCGCTGGCCCAATTTCTCGCCCGCCGAAATTGCCTGCCGCGGCACAGGCAAGATACTGATCAACGGGCCAGCCCTCGACAAACTCCAGGCGCTCAGAGACCGGCTTGGCAAGCCGCTGATCGTCCGCTCCGCTTATCGCAGCCCCGAGCACAATCGCGCTGTCGGCGGCGCAACTCGGTCGAAGCACATGGAGGGCGCGGCCTTCGACATCGCCATGACGAACCACGATCCCGTTGCCTTCGAGGCGGCGGCGCGCGCTGTCGGCTTCCTCGGCTTCGGGTTCTACCCGCGCTCGGGGTTCATGCATGTCGATCTTGGCCCGGCGCGGCAGTGGGGCGAGCGGTTCCCCATCCGCGCGACTGCCTTTTCTGCTGAGACGCCGCCTGCGCGCGAGGTTCTGGCCGACAGCCGCACCATGAAGGGCGGTGGCGCGGCCGGAGTGGCGACGCTGGGTGCTGCCGGGGTCGAAATCGCGCAGAACGTCTTGGCCGAGACCCAAACTGCGATCCTTCCCCTGGTGCCGTATCTCGATACGCTTCGCTGGGTGTTCATCGCCGTGGCGCTCGGTGGAGTCGCGCTAACGATCTACGCCCGCCTTGATGACTGGCAACGGGGGCAGAGATGATCTCCAGAATTCTCGGCGGGATCGCCGCCACCCCATGGGCAAGGGCCGCGCTGCCCTACAGTGCGATCGCCCTCACCATCGTCCTGTTCCTGCTCTCGATCCGCCGCTCCGGCGAGCGCGTGGGTCGGATCGCCGAACGTCTCGAAACTACGGAGAAGGCCAATGAAATCCAAAGCCAGATGCTGGTGGCGGCGGCTCACCGCCCTCGTAATCGCGACGAGCTGGTTGACCGGCTGCGCGACGGCGGATTTTGAGACAGGCGGCTTAGGGGCATGTCCGCCAGTGGTGGAATACAGCCGAGAATTTCAAACTCGGGCAGCCGAGGAGTTGGCTGTGCTGCCGGACGGATCCGCCGCCGTCCAAATGATGGGTGACTATGCGGTGATGCGGGATCAGGCACGTGCGTGCACATTCGCCTGAAGCTCTGGGAGAATTGTCAGGCCTCCTACCTATTCGACAACGGTATAGAACGGCTTACACGAGTTTTCATTGGGGTTGGCCATCATGATGTTGATAAAAACTGGCATCAGGAAACTAAGGAGCAAGGAACAGTTACGTCTCAGCCTGGGAGTTACGGTCGACCACGGATGACCGAAGAACTGATGGAAATCGGTTTGGATGTCGGTCACCGCCGCTTGCGCCGTTTGATGCGTCAGAACGGCATATCTGTGGTAAGAAGCCATAGACACATGGCCACAACGGATAGCAATCATAAGTTCAAGATCGCACCCAATCTGCGGGAACGTCACTTTACAGAGAATCAACCAAATCAAAAGTGGACTGATTACATCGAACATGTATGGACACGCGAAGGATGGCTGTATCTGCCTGTGGTACCCGATCTACATTCACGGCGTATCATAAACTGGGCCGTTCCGGTCAGTCCGCAAAAGCGCCTTCGATAAGCTGGGCGTAGTCACGTAGAAACTCCTCCCCGGAATAGGGTTTTGTTTCACGTTCGCTGGAGAGATAGTCGTAACCACCGCTCGCATAGGCGTTCATACGCCGCATGCCTTCATCAGTCAGTTGGTTGGGACTGTGTGGGTTGACTAAACGCTTGAACATGTCGCGCACCGATTCACGTTCGAAGACTTCAATGCCGGCCTTCTTGAGTTCAGCCATGACAAGTAGCCCGATTAGGAAACGGCTCGCCTCCTTGTAGTCCTCGGGGAAATTCTCGACCATCTCTGTGGTGGTGCCGGTTTCGTTGCTCCGACCACTGGCGAAGCCAGCCAATAGGCAAAAATAATATCGGTCGAAGTCAACCTTGAAATGCTCAAAGTTCTCAATCTTGTTGAACCATGTGCGGGCATCGTTGCGCATACGGAAACGAGCCATCAGATCTCCTCCACATCGGTCACGTCAAACTGCATGAAGTAATCGCGATCCCGCACCAGTGTTGCGGACTCGGTCTGGATAACACCTTGCGTTGGAAGATTTTCCTCGAGCCTCTTTGTGCCATCTGTGCGACGGAACATAGTCAGGAACAAACAATCGTCCGAGGCCTTTTCTAGCGCCTGGACGAAACCGGGGCGTTCGGTATTGATCGTAAAGCCAACAAACTGGGTACACAGGTCTGGAATGAGCCGCCCAATCTTTCGACGCACTCCCTCGTCGATCGGCCCGGCCGGGCTGTCGACAATCAACGGAAAATCATTGTTGCCGCGTTTCAGCGCGCTCATAAGGAAGGTATATCCGACCGACAACTTCTGCCCGGCGCTGGCACCGCTTTGGTTGGCCAAGTGTAGCGACTTGTCAATACGATCTACGCGCAGCGGATCATTGGATAGCACAACTTCAAGGCGTTCATTGGTAGCGCGTAGCAAGTCAGCGCGGATCGCGTCGCGCGCCAGCACTTCCGCACCCTCGAATATAGCTCTCAGGACGTCGGTCTTTTTTCTTAGCTCAACTGTTTTACTGAGCTCCGCGATCTTGCCTTTGACTTCGTCAAGCTTCTTTTTGACGAGTTTAAGCGAAAGGATGGTCCCACCGGCTTCTTCCTCGCTGGGGTCGTCGATATCCTGAAGCGCTTGCCTGTAGCGATCAAGATCAATTAGCAGCGTATCGAGCTCGCTTTTCCATGACTCGAGTTCAGCGTCGCCCGCATCGATCAGTTTTTTGGCGAGGAAATCAAGCGTCTGTTTAGCTTCCTTCTGCTGACGTTTTGCAGCAACGAGATCCTTCAGGCCAGTTTTTAGCCGAGTGTGGCGACTATCCTCTTCGGTTGGGGACACAAAACGTGTGATATCACTTTTGAGCGCATTGATTGTCGCGGATTCGTCGTAGTCAAGGTAGCCCATAGCACGCTTCGTGATTTCTTTGGCTGCAGCTTCAGTCATAGGGCGGCCGCAAATGCATTCCTCATCTTTGACGAGATCATCGAAGAACTGTGCTGAGCTGGTTTCGGGCAAGCGTAAATTGTCGAGATTATCCCTGAGCATAACGAGCTGTTCGCAGAATTTTGGATGCACGGCGAGCGGCATTCGCAACAGCCCCATGACCGTTCCAGAGACGGTGCTCACTGCACTATCGGCGTTTTGCAGGTTGAACTGGGCTTCACCATGCTGAATCTTAGTAGTTTCAACACTGCCAATTTTCTCGGCAATCTTCTTTTCAAGCTTAGCTGCTTCGACAGTGCCAGCCTCGAGTTTACTCTCTGCAATCCCTCTAGCCTTTACCAGTCTCGTTTGCTGTACAAAAAGTGCGTCATGCTCAACGTTGAGTTTTTCGAGCGCGCTAGCGCTTTTAGGACCACCTTGGCTAGTTGCCTGTTTCCATTGCTGCTCTACGGTATTTGCGACATTACCAAGCAAGTCGAGCTGGCACAGCGCTCCGATCGCTTCATCGGCGCGCTGCGTGCCTTGGGTGAGTAGATTATCCGCAAACTCGCCGTCAAATATGAATAGTTCCAGAAACGCTGGCGTTAGAAACTGGAGCATACTCGCTGGCGGCTCCCATCGATTTTTGACACCGCCACTGTTAGGCGAGGTTGTTCGATATGAGACACTTGCGGCCTCAAAGTCGAGGATTAGCTCGAAGGTGAGCGGCTTGCCATTGACTAACAGTGTCACGCGGAATTTGCCGGTGCCGTTAGTCGCTCCTGGCCGACGTAATTCGCGGATCTGCGCAGGTGTCCAATTTCCCGCTGTACCGGTCAGCGCAGCGCGCAGCAACTCGAGCGTCGTCGTCTTGCCAGTACCGTTGGGCATTTGGACCAGCGCGACACGGGCGGGGGTGCCATCCTTACCAGTAAGATCAATAGTGATGTCGGGACAGCGCATGCCCTCAACCATCCAGCCAGCAAGACTAATCTGCATTATCAGCTCCAGGCAGAACGATTGCCGCCATTACATTTTGGTAAAAACTGAGGTCCAGCTGCTCGCTGCTTTCGCCAGTACTCAGGGCTTCAAGCCAGGCAACAAGACGCTGCGCGACTTGGCGAGGCTGATCAGCCTCGGCGGTTGCTTCGTACAGTGCTTTTTTGAGCGCGGGATCAAGCGCCATGAGCATCCCCCCTTCTGACTTGCGACAAAGTGGTGAGCCATTGGCTCCGGTCTTGATCCGCATTGGGGATCGGATCGGTAGGACTCGCAGGTCGCACGAAATCAATAACTAACGAGCGCTTGTCGGGCTGCATAGGATCAATGCGCAGACAGCGTCCAATGCGCTGGATAGTTTCGAGCCGTGCGCGTGCTGACGCGAACAGGACAACGGTGTTTAGCGACCGGATGTCGATCCCCTGCGAGATCCGGTGGCAGGTGATTAGACAATCAATCTTACCCTGAGCGAAATCGACCAAGTGCTCGCGATCATCTTCAGCATAGTAAGTGCGATATAGATGCGTGAAATTGTGAAGCAACTCCAAGATTGGCAAACCATACTCCTTGGTCTCCACGAAGATAATACAGCGTTCCAAAACATTCGGGTGTTCTGGCAGAAAGTCAGCGAAGACTTGGGGTTTCATCTCGGCAGTTTTGTAGACTTTGGCTATCTCGGTCCACATTTCTTCCTGGCTCATTGGCCGGCCTTCGCGAGCACGCGCCGCTTTCTTGGCATAGACGGCCTGAAGGCGGTCGCGATCGGCTTGGGTCAGGTCATAGTGCAAGGGGAGGTAATCAAATTCGGCAAGGACGCCGCGCGAGATCGCCTTTTCGAGTGGAAACTCATAGAGGACGGGGCCGAGTTCAGCTGTGATGAAAGCATTTCCATTCTGGTCATAGGCGCGTTCCGGCGTCGCGCTTAGACCGACCCGATAGGCAAACGAGGCATGCCGCCCCTGTAGCGCTTCAACTAGGCTTGGCGTAGCAAGGCCATGAACCTCATCATGGATAATCAGCATTCGCCCCTTCACTTTGTCAGGGAGACGATCGATGATCTGGCGCAATTGCTGGCGCGATATAACCAGAAGCGCGCAGTTCGGGTCCAGCGCGAAGTCACCAGATTCGTGATGGCGCTCAAAATGCCGGTACAGCAGCCAATTGGGACGGCCATTTGCGATCCACTCTTCGAGCTCACCAGACCATTGGTCGAGTAGGTCGGTGCCTTCCATTGTGATGATCGCGGCATCGATCGCCTTATTGGCGATCAGCGATTGCATGATCTTTAGTGCGGTCCGGGTCTTGCCCGTGCCGGTCGCCATTTCAAGAATGCCGGCGCGTGCGGAGAGGAAGGCTGCCACGGCTTCGTCCTGATGCGCCCAGCGCGGATCGCTGGCGGGCGCCGGTATTTCAAGCTGCGTCGAGCGCGGCGCAATTTTCCGTGGAGCACGCTCGCGCAGCTTGGCGACAACCTCCTTTGAGGGCGCTAGCACCGACAGTCCGGAGGCGAGATTGTCCCAAGCCTCGTCAAACTGCTCGGTCTTGACTGCAACCCGATCCTGCTCACCAGAGATCCAGTCGCAATAAACGTCGATCGATTCATAGTTTCGACGATGGCCGCTGATCGTCTCGTTGGCTGAGCCTGTGAAGGCCGCTCGGGTGCCGTCGACAAAATCAAACACACCGATCTTCTCATGAAAAATCCCGGGATCATCGACATGCTCAGGGAACGCAAACTTAAGCTGTAGACGGTCATTGGCAACCAGCCACGCAAAAACACTTGCGCGCAGCGCGCGATCATCCGGAGCATCAAGTAGCGCAAGGATTTCTTTGAAGACCTGATCAACAATCACCGATTGGTACGCCGCAGTTTTCTCTGGATCCTGCAGAGAGCGCAGGGTGGCGGCGTCAGCTGGTGAGAGCTCGGGAGACGCGATCAATTGAACCGTTAGGTCGCCTTCGCGAGCGAGCCGCAACAGCGCATCAGTCCAGCTGAGGAGGGCCGACGTTGAGAAATAGCCGACGGCACGCCGATAGCGCGAGGCGCGCATCAGACATGGCTGGAAAAAATCTTTGGCAAGGTCATCGCTGCCACTGCGGTAATGGCTCTTGAGTGCCATTGGTGTAGCCAAATCATCGCGTTGTTCAATCAATTGGGTCATGACGCGATCATTCCTCAAGCAGCCAGTCGAGCGTGGCTCCTTTACGCTCGGCATCACGCGCGCGCCGTTGCGCCGCGAACAACTCGGCAAGCGGATCATCGTCGTCGGCATCCATCGGTTCCCGGACGTACGAGCGCGAAAACATACCGGCGAGCGCAGCATCTTCAACCCAGTCGCCGCCGCCGTGGGTTGTCGCACGCTCAGCGAGTTCCTGGCCTATCGCACTCGTCCAATCTGCATCGGCACCCAAACGCGCGAACGCAGCATCAAGACGATGGCACAAGTCAGCTGCAAGTGGCGTGGTGCGATGCGGCCGCTGCCAACGGTAGCCTTCGTGCCCGACCTCCTCAATAGCGCCAAGTCGCAAAAGTATGGCTACCAGCCCCGCTCCGCCGTGCCAGCCGATCCCGCGTCCGGTTAGGCGATTGCCGGCGACCCAATTGAATTGTCCAATCTTTACGGCGTAGTGGCACGCAGCAAATACACGGTCGAGCTCTGGGAGTTCATAAGCTGCGCCATGACGAAGGCTGTTTCCTAAGTCGTAGCGTCCCTTCAGCTTTTGGAGCCGAAGCCATTCCTGCCGCTCATGTTCATTGATTGGCCACTCATTGATCGTAGCAATCGCCAACAGCGATGCTAGAATTGTATCATCACCAGAATGGCGTGCCCAAAGACAGAGTGAATATTCGATTGCTTGCGTCCAAAAGGGAAAGATGCTCCTTGGTTCACCAGCGTAGCGAGCAACGGCGTAGTGTCTGGCCTGCGTATCATTAAACAGCACTGGCCATTCTTGTGGCATGTTTTCCAAATAGCTCTGGATCTGCTCTGGTAGCGCGTAAACTCCGGGCAACGCCCGGACGAATAGATCTCGTCGAGTTAATAGGATTGGACCGATGCTGTTAGCCGAGCGGCCATCAGGCAAAATCTCCATGGCATCGTCCATCAGCTCGACAAGCCGGGTCGGTCCGCGACGACGCAAGGTCGTCTCGAGCGCTTGTGCAATTGTGCCGTGATCCTCGGCGCGGTTCGGGGTCGGAGCTTCGATCGCAACGGTCTCGGGCAGCGACGCACCTCCAGTTCCAATCGCTGACCAACAACCATCCTCAATTTCGAGAAAGAGATGAGGCGCCGCATCCATGACAATCTCTGCATCGCGTTCGCTGCAAGGATCATCTTCGAACATAGCGCGGTAACGCTGGACCAAGCGTTCGAGAAAATACAGTTCTTCGTCTGCAAGAAGTGCGTGCAAGCGAACCAATCGTGTCAGCCGCACTCCGACGCGCGACGGCATCAAGTAATCGTAGAGTACCGGCTGGTTATGAATCAAAATAGCAGCGGCCCTTGCCGCAGGAACTGCATCGGCCGCTACCAGCAAAACGAGGGGTTTCGGTAATGGTCCACCGACGGCCTCAGTCAGAAGTTCGCCGGCGGTCTCTATTGCGGTGGCATCGGCATCGGGAGAGAGCCAGCCATGTGGCATAGGGTGTGCCACCTGGTCGAGCCAAGCATCGAGGTCCAGTTTCTGAATATCAAGCGCAAGGCGGACATACGGATCAAGCCCCTTACGGCGGTCATGGACGTCTTCGCGGCGAAGCAATGTTTCGCCTCCTGCGAGGCTAAGCCAGGCCTTGCTTCCCTCACGATTCAGAAGTTCGGCGATCGGCGCTCGAAGAACACGGATCCGGATGCGTTTTAGCGATTTGGCCTCGATCTGGCGGATTCGCTCTCGCGTGACAGACTCGTCGCTACCAATCTCCTCGAGTGTTTCACTGGTCTTCTGACCGATGCCGTTTCGGCGACGTAAAATTCTTTGTGCTCGCGGGTCGAGCTCGGCAAGCAGCCATTCGAGCCGATCGACTAGACAGTCATGCTCCGGCGTGGCGAATTGATCGGGCAAGGGCGCAACGGCTTCAACGGCGGCAGCATTCCCGAAGCCCGGCTTGCCGACTGCGACATACTGCATGGGCTCCGGTCCGCCCAGCAGCCACGCAGCCAAGGGTGCTGTGTCGGCATAGCCCGCCTTGTGCAATCGCATTGCGATGTAACGATCACAGAATTTTCGAAACTCATTTACCGATTTCCGCCCGCAATTGGGCACTCGCAACATCTTACCAATTGTTGACTGGAAGTTGGCGATTACATCGGCGAACGGCATCGACGACAGCGCGGCTTCATTCAGCGCGTTGGCAAGACGCGCCGAGAAGAGTTCACCGCGCATTGCTTCGGCAAGAGTCTCATCCGAGAATAACGCGTGCAATTCCGCGCGCTTTACGGCTGTTTCAGACGGGCTCTGAAACCGAAGCGCGACAACTCCAGTAACACACACGGCATGCACCAGTTCATCCAGCTCCATTGCAGACTTGCGCCCAAAGTTGGGAACGTCGCGCATCATGATACGTTGCGCTAGGTGACTGGCTTCGAGATAAGCACCGACTGTCTTCAAAGGAAGCGACCCGACATTAGCTGCCGCGACAATCGAATTGCGCAGCCGCACCGAAACATCATGCTGTTCAACCAGAGCAAGCAGTTCATAGTCGCGCACTTCAAGGGCGGACTCGTCCACTCTATTGCTGGCAGTCAATTGATCGAACGCCTCGGTGAATTGGGCCAGACGGTCTCTATGCATCAGGCAACAGCCTGTGCTTCGACGACTTGCGGAGCGTATTCCTTGAACGCGCGCGCTAGCGAGTAAAGCCGTCCCGGACGCTTCGCTCCACTACTAGGTGACAGGGCCTCTTCGATCGTCGCCGCACCTACCTGGAGAATACCAATTAGGACAAGGTCTGCGGATGCACTGTTGAGCCCGAGTTCGGAACGACCGGCTTGCTCGAGATAGGCATTGAAGGCATCGATAGCTGCGGCGGCAAGATCGGGCTGGAATGCTTTATCACTGGTGGCCTTGTCGATTCTTTCGACCGAGCTCAGCCCCAAGATCATGGCTGCGTCGAAGGCCGGTCCGGCGTTGACAGATAGATCAGCATCTGGAAACGACGGGCGTAGTCGGGCTACAAAATCATGAACGTCAACGAAGTCGCCAGTCTGCACTGTCATGCGGGCAATATTCGCAGCGAGCAATCTTGTGATCGCGGCATCGCCGGCACGCGTCAGATGCCCTAACGTCTCCAACAGGCCGCGCTCGGCATCGCTCGGCCCTTCGCCTTCCGGCTTGTATCCGATATTATGTTCGATCTCATTCCAGACGTGGGCCATCATCGAGCAAATTTGGATCTCGCAACTGGCCCCGCGCAGGTTTTCGTAATTGCCGAGCAATTCACTTTCTCTGAGATGGACTTGGCAGTGGGTAGCCCGATAAAACTGGCCCACCGCGGGGGCGAGTTTGTCCTTGAGATCGACTTCTATGGCGCCGCCATCGGCGCCGCAGAACAGTTCACTGATCGCTTCTGCGACGCGCGCTTCGTCTTCCGGTCGATAGGTCGCGATCCGAACGCCAGCAAAGTCGCCAATCCGGGCGAACACATCGTCGACGGTCGCGAAATTCTTATCAGAACGACGGGTGAAGCGGCGTAATTTGCCCTCGAAGCTTCGAACTGTCTTTGTACGCGACGTGACTTGTGCACGAATGGCGTTATCTTCGACAACGGCGGATCGGCAAAGGTCAGCTACGCGACTTGCGAGCTTGAGGTACCGGTCGCGCTCGCGATCGTAGCGGGCTACAGCCTCTTTAATCACATTATCGCTTATCGGCACACACGACCTCCATCCCTCTGAAAGTGCATGTTCCGAACTTTGGTGTTGATAGAAAATTAAGCAAAGCCGACAATTTGAGCCATTCCCCATCGCTTGGACAGGTTCGGTTGTAGACTAAGCTACTCGTTGCGCCTGCTTATCCGATTGATTATTTAATTCCTGTGGTAGTAGAGCACAGAAGGTGGTGTGCTGCCAATAGCATAACGAAGCGGAATCGCACCCGTTCGACGCCACGATAGACTGTCTGGGCCATGCCGCCCCAGTTCTTGTCCCAGCCGGAGGCCTCCCTCGGTCCGTTGCGGTGCTTCGTGGGCAGGGCATTGCCTTCGTGCCCGGTCGTGTGTCCCTCGACGGTGGAGTTACGCGATTTTCGGGCGACATACAGGGTGCCTGAGGCCTGCCGGAGGTGAGAGAGAAACTCGGCGGAGTAACTACTTTTGTCCGCTCTAAGCGTAAGCGTGGACTCAAGCTATCCTAAGTTCTGCGATGGAATAAACCTTGATGCTGTCCTGCCGAGGAACCGCCTTCGGAAGTGCAGGATGGCCAGCTGCCGGTTCCGCAGGCGCCGGGTTAAGCTAGCATAGCGCGGGCTTCGAACTCCCGTGCCTAATTCAAACCAATATCTTCAAACCCCTGATCGCCTTTGCGAGTTCGCGCCAGGGCGTTGGCGGCTGCAAGTGGCTCCAGGAAAGCCGGATGATCGATTCGATCGTTTCTGGATCCAACCCCATGGCGGTCAGAACGTGGGAGGCCTCACGCCGCGTAGAGGTGCATGCAGACCCGTTTGAGATTGCCACCTCGTCCCGCAGGGCTAGCATGAGAGCCTCGGAATCTACGCCCATGAAACCAAGAGACAGGACATGACCCAATGCATGGGATTGATCACCTATGAGAATGGGTTTGAGAGGTTCAAATTCCTTTAGAGCTATTTGTCTTTCCGTGATGCACGCGTTCCGCCGCAACAAATGATCCCGCATCGCGATCGTCGCGGCGGCACCGAATCCAGCGATCAGTGGAACCGGCAGTGTTCCTGGCCGCAAGGTTCGTTCCTGACCCCCGCCAAACATTAGAGGCTTAAGTGGAGGCCGTTCGTATCCTCTGCGCCGTGCGATGAGGGCACCTACACCTTTGGGGCCGAACAACTTGTGTGCGCTGACCGAAAGCATATCGATCCGAGCGTGCCGCGGACCTTCGAGGTCCTTGCCGAAGCCCTGAACCGCGTCCACGTGAAAGTAGGCGGTATGATCCTTTAGGCCCCTCGCAATCTCGCCAATTGGCTGCAGAATGCCCGTCTCGTTGTTTGCGTGCATTACGGAGATTAGCAGCGTGTCGTCCCGAACCGCCGCAAGAACGTCCTCCGTCAACACACGCCCTGACTTCCCAACCCCAACGATAGTCAGCTCAAAACCTTGGCATTCCAGCACCCTCATTGGCTCGAGCACCGCTTTGTGTTCGATTGCTGTGGTCACAAGGTGTTGCCGACCAGTCCTGCGCCCATGGTCGGCTAGGCCAAGGATGGCCAGATTGTTCGCCTCGGTCGCTCCGGACGTGAAAATCACCTCGGATGGGTCCGTGCCGGCTAGGGTGGCGATCTGCTCTCGCGCAAGCTGCACCGCCTTGTTGGCGCGGGAGCCAAATTCATGCGTGCGGCTCCCGGCGTTGCCGTACTCCAGGTCGAAGTAGCGTAGCATGACTTCGCGGACTTCAGGCTCAAGGGGCGTCGTGGCATTGTTGTCTAGGTAAATCGGCATCTTCTACTTCAGCTCCAGTGTACCTGCCGGGAGGGGTTAGCAGGTTGTACCTCAAGGTTCAATTTGCATGTTATCTGTTTGTTATTCCATTTGACAAACAGTTTGTGAGTTGGCAAAACCCGGACAACTTGTGAGGGACCATGGACGACGCATTTCACTACGCTTTTCCTGCGATTCGCGGCGTTCAAGCTGGCCGCGAATACTATGTGTCGATGTGCCCGCTCCGCCTAATTCCAAAGATCTTTCTCTTCGACGAGGAGGAGCTGACGCCAGAGCTGCGCTCTCAACGTACTCTGAACAAGGCGCGGATTCCGGAAATGACGCGATACCTTACCGAGCAAGAAGACACCTACGTTTTCTCGGCCATCACTGCGTCGGTCGATGCGGAGCTTCTTTTCGAGCCGGTTTCGCAAGAGAACGACCGTTTAGGGGTTCTTCGGATCCCGATGGCAGGCACCTTCATCATCAACGACGGACAGCACCGGCGGGCAGCCATCGAGGCGGCGCTAAAATTGAACCCAAAACTTGGTGAAGAGAGTATCGCCGTCGTCTTTTTCAGTGACGTCGGTCTGGCACGCTCTCAGCAGATGTTCGCCGACCTTAACCGTTACGCGATCCGCCCCTCAACTTCGATTTCGCTGCTCTATGACCACCGCGATACCAGTGCCGAGATGACACGGCGTCTGGTTCTTGAAGCTGAGCCGTTTCGTGATCTTGTAGAGATGGAGCGCAGCACTCTCTCAGCGCGCTCGCGGCGACTGTTCACGTTCAGCGCGATTTATCATGCAACCAACGCACTTCTCGCCGATGCGAGCGACGACTCGGAAGCAAGCCTCAAGACAGCCAAGGCCTTCTGGGAAGAAGTTGCGAAGCAGCTGCCGGAGTGGAACCAAGTCCGTCGTGGCCGTCTGGCATCAGGCGAGGTGCGGCAGGATCTAATTCATTCGCATGGCGTGGTTCTTCAGGCACTCGGCAAGGCAGGCGCGGCACTATTGCGTGAGGCACCGAAAGATTGGAAGGGGCGCTTGAGGGCACTCTCAGAAATTGACTGGTCGCGGAACAGTCCGATATGGGCAGGCCGTGCGGTAGTCGGTGGTCGTCTTTCAAAAGCGACACAGAACGTTACTCTTACAGCAAACTACATCAAGAAAAGCCTCGGGCTGGAGCTGTCACCAGAAGATCAGCGCATTGAGGACGCATTTGAGCGGGGAGACCATGAGCGAAAAACCTAAATCAGCACGACAATCCATCTTCAAGTCCGCGGGGTTTCAGGAAACGCTCTCCCAATCGATTGAGCAGATTCAGAAAACGTACCTTTCGGACCAGATCCCATGGGTAATCGGCTACAGCGGGGGCAAAGACTCAACAGCAGTGTTGCAGCTGGTGTGGCTGGCCCTTTCAAAGCTTGCACCCAAAGATCGTCGGAAGACAGTTCACGTCATTTCGACCGACACTCTAGTGGAGAATCCAGTGGTCGCCGCGTGGGTCGACCGCTCTCACGAAGTCATGGGTGAAAACGCGGCGCAGTTAGGTCTGCCAATATACCCTCACAAGCTGACGCCCGAAGTCCAGAATACTTTTTGGGTCAATTTGATCGGGCGAGGCTATCCCGCCCCAAGGCCAAAGTTCCGTTGGTGCACCGAGAGAATGAAGATCCGTCCGGCGGATGCCTTCATTTCCGACGTGGTCAAACAGAATGGCGAGGCGATCGTCGTTCTCGGAACGCGAAAGGCCGAGAGCTCAGTTCGCGCGGCGCGCATGACGGCGAATGACGAGGGGCGTTTCCGTGAAAACCTGAGCTCACATAGTTCGCTTCCGAATGCATTCATCTACAGCCCGATCGCGGAGTGGACAAATGACGATGTATGGCTTTTCTTGCTTCAGGTAAAGAACCCTTGGGGCCATGACAATAAGTCCCTTCTGAGTATGTACCAAGGCGCCTCGCAGGACGCCGAGTGTCCCGTAGTTCTCGACACGTCAACGCCGAGCTGCGGTGACAGCCGTTTTGGCTGCTGGGTTTGCACACTCGTCGAAAAAGACAAGTCGATGTCGGCGATGATCCAGAATGACGAAGAAAAGGAGTGGATGGCTCCGCTGCTAGAGCTGCGCAACGCGCTCGATGAGCCTGACCACCACAAGCGTGACTTCCGCAGGATGAGCGGAACGGTGCAGCTTTTCAACAATGACACCCGCCCGATCCCCGGTCCATACACACAAGCTACCCGAGAGGACTGGCTACGTCGATTGCTTGCCGCCCAGGAGATCGTCCGCAATCACCCCAAAGCCCCGCAGGAGGTTCGCGGAATCGAACTTGTGACCCAGGACGAGCTACATGAAATCCGCAGGATCTGGGTCGCCGAAAAGTACGAAGTCGAAGACCGTTTGCCTACGATCTATGCCGAAGTGACAGGTCGGAGCTTTGCCTCGAAACGGCTGGATGATACGCAACCTTTCGGGGCGGAGGAAATGATAATTCTGAAGAATGCTGCGGGGGAGGATCAAATTCATTTCGAACTGGTTCGTGAACTTTTGCAGGTCCAGCGGAGCTACCGAACGTCAAGTCGGCGTGCGAAGCTATTCGAGCGTCTAGAGGAAGCTTTCAAACGCGGCTTCTACAATGACGTCGAAGACGCAACCGGACGCGCCGCGCGCCGACGCAATCTTGGCGCCTTGTTGGAAACAGTCGGCGAGATCGGCAATGAGGGCGAGGCTGCCGCAAAAGCACTTCAACGAGAACTCGAAGAGCTTACAGAAGGTCAGAAATCGGAGGCCGCGAAATGATCTTGGACGAAATCGTACTACACAATTTCGGCGTCTATCGCGGGCGGCATCTGTTCGAACTGACCCCAGTGTCAGCTGACAAGCCGATCATTCTTATTGGTGCCCAAAACGGTGCTGGTAAGACAACATTTCTGGAAGCTCTTCAGCTTGCATTTTTCGGAAAGCTGGCAAGAGGCCAGTTACGGGGAACTGGCGCGTATGAAGACTACCTGCGGGGAGCGATTAATAGGAATGCCCCATCGGGCGATGGAGCCGAGGTGAAGGTGAAGTTCCGCCGAACGATGGATGGGAAAGAGCAGTTCTTTGAGATTCGCCGCGCCTGGTCCGCGAGTGCCCGTCGGGTGCGCGAGATATTCGAGGTGGTAGTAGATGGAAAGCTTGATCGCGTCCTGACCTCTCAGTGGAACGATTTCGTCGATGAGTTGCTTCCTCCACGCATAGCACCGTTGTTTTTTTTTGACGGTGAGAAGATCGAACACTTTGCTGATCTCGACCGGTCATCCGAAATCATCGGCACAGGAATCAATGCTCTATTGGGCCTCGACATCGTCGAGCGACTGCAGGTCGACCTCGAGGTTCTCGAAGCTCGTAAGCTTGGCAGCAACGCGAGTGTGGATCTCCGTGAAGAGCTTACGATGGCGGAGGCCGAATTGCGAGAGGCCGAACAACGTGCTCGAGCAGAGAACGACAGTGTGGCGAGCGTTAGAGTGAAAGCGGAGCGGAGCGCATTAATGCTGGAGCGTGCTCAGGTGGCGCTCGAATCAGAGGGCGGCGATCTATTCGCGACTCGGGAAGCGCTAACTGCTGATCGGGCGCGACTTGACGAGGGGTTGGCGCATGCCCGCAAGGAACTGAGGTCTTGGGCAGCGGAAGGAGCGCCGCTCCTCCTCGTTCCGGAGCTGCTTCAGTCTGCCGCGAAGCAGTCCGAGCAAGAAACAGAAATCGAAGCAACCGGAGCGCTCCTGACGCTTCTTGCTGACCGCGATCGGTTGGCACTTTCGAAGTTTGAAGATCTTGGTGCGGCAGATGATCTCATCCAAGAGGTCAAAACGTTTTTCCTGCAGGACCGTGAGCGATTGGAACAGACGGCGTCTCAGAAAATGCATCTATTCTTGAGTTCATCTGCACGAGCGGCGCTTGCGACACTTTGTGGCGAAGGTCGTGCTAGTACGATTGATACGCAGAAGGCCCTGCTAGAACGTCTCGACGCTCTGGAAGATAAACGGGATGACCTTGAGCGTAGGCTTGCCTCTGTTCCGGCTGCTGAAAGCGTCGCGCCACTTGTAAAGGCTGTATCGGACGCAGAAGGCGCACGGAGGCAGGCTGACATCGAGCTCGATCGGCGCGTTCAGGCTCGTGACGCCGCGGATCGAGACGTGGCGGCTGTTCGAAAGCGCTACAAGGCTAAACTGGAAAAACTCATCAATCTTCAACTTCAGCGCGAAGACGCGAGCCGGTTGTTTCAGCACTCGGCTGCAGTTCGTCAAACACTCTCGCTTTTTGCGACGCGAGTTATCCAGCATCACATTCAGCGGATTGAGAGTCATATGCTTGAGGGGCTGCAGGCGCTTTTCCGGAAGGATGATCTAGTCGCCAAGGTAACTATAGATCCAAAGACATTTGCGATCGAATTGAACGGCAGCGACGGGCATGTTGTAGCCCCAGATCAGCTCTCGGCAGGAGAACGCCAGCTGTTTGCCATTGCTCTTCTTTGGGCTTTGGCAAAAGCATCGGGTCAGGCCGCCCCGACGGTGATCGACACGCCGCTTGGGCGATTGGATTCACAACATCGGACACGCCTTGCAGAACGCTACTTCCCGTACGCCGGAGAACAGGTAATTCTCTTATCCACCGACGAAGAAATTGACGGGCGGCTTTATCAAAAGCTGTCTCCACATATTTCTAGAAGCTTTACGATCACCTACGATAGCGATGGGAAAGGTAGCCAAGTGAAACCTGGCTACGCCTTTGCCAGCAAAACTGGACTGGAAGCAGCATGATAACGATTGAGACCGTCCGGATCGACGAACAGGGTCGAGAACAGTTGATTAGGTTGAAGCGGCATACCGGGATCGAGACCTGGAATGTTCTTTGCCGATGGGCCCTTTGCGCGTCCCTTGCGGAGCCGACGAAGCCGCCAGCCCGCCAGTTCAAGGGTGAGCCGGCGGTAGAAATCGCATGGCGTGTCTTCGGCGGCGTACATCACGAGATTTATTTGGCTCTGCTCAAGCAGCGTTGCCTGCAAGACGGTCTAGAGCTTGACCAGGCGACGGTCCATGAGCAGTTCCGACTGCATCTTCATCGTGGGCTCGGCTACCTTGCATCGGATCGAAGCGTCCGTTCGATCGGTGGCTTGGCCCGAAAGCTGGACGAGATCGACACACCTGCAGCGGCGTGACGTGGCCGATTTGCCCAACCTGCATGACTTGGCGAGTGAACACTTTTCCTATGCGGACCTGTGCCAGTGTAGCGAGACTTGGCGCAGAACAGGTGTTGAAAACGCTCCACAGGCGCTGGAAACTTACTGGGCCATCTCTGAGCTCTGCGAGAATGTGCTTGAGCTGGTAGAGGTGGAATTCGGTTCGATTACTCTCACATATGGTTTTGCAGGTCCGAACCTCACTCGAAAAATACATGGTCGGATTGCGCCATGGCTCGACCAACATGCGGGACATGAACGGCGCGTTTCCGGTGAGTTCATCTGCCCCAGGCTTGGTCAAGCGGCAGACTTTCAAGTGCCAGGGGTCTCGTCGATAGTTGTGGCCCGCTTCCTCGTCACGACGGTGCCATTTGACCGGCTCTACCTGTATGGACCTGATCGGCCGCTGCACGTTAGCATCGGACCCCAGAATGCACGTGCGATCTTTGAGATGCGCAAATCTGGCACCCGCCTGATCCCACGCGGATTGAAGGCGGCCAATTTTTCTGTTTCGGATTGAAGGTGCGCTATCATAGTCCGTTATTAGGCGGTGCAACAGACGATGCCGGATTATGTTTGATCTATTGCCTCTTCAGAACCTAGCGGATGGGTATCCAATGCGAAAATTGACCGCCTCTGATGAAATTCTCCTTCAGACAGGACGCTATGATCTGGACGATGACGAAAAGCTGAAGCTTCGCTACACGGCAATCGATCCGATGGATCGCTATGTTACGTGTGGTTGTGGAAAACCAGATTGCTGGACGAATGAGCTCCGCCCTTTACGCGAACACATGAACGCGCTCATTCAGACCATCCTGTCCTGTGGCCAAGAAGGGCTGATTGACGGAGGTCAGAATCCGTGGCCAGGCACGGTTTTCGCGCTGCACATGGCAGTAAGTATCGAAGATGTCTTCGTTGATCCGTCATACATCGATGAAAGCGAGTCCGCACTTCATTGTAGGCCTGCTTGGGAGTTCGATAAGGAGCAGCGGGAACAGTCATCAAAATACGTTGCAGCGCTATCCATTTTTAATTTCACATGGACGGCATATGAAGCGGCAATCGAAAACGCCCTTGGACCGGAATATTCGAACGATAAGATCCCAGTACAAGCACGAAAATTTTTCAAGGTTTCAGATGAGGAGTGCTGGAATGCGATGCTGGAATTCAAGAATTCGTACAGGGTCGCAAAACGGATTTGCAGCCGAATTCCTGATTTGCAGGGCGACATAGCGTTGATTGATAGCAAGTACGGGCTCACCGGCGCTGCGGCAGCCGCCGAGCTCGTTCGCATCTTCCGAAACCACATCTTCCACGGCAAGGACAACACCCCCCTCTCGGGCGAGTCGGCGATGGTTTCACATTTTTATGCGGCGACAAGACTGCTTCTAATATTGATACAGAATTTACTGTTGCTTAAGGCTCGAGACACGGAGTCTGATATTCCGCTTTCCCTCGTAAACGAAGAAAAGGGCTGCAGACCGGCGCGGTTCGTCCTTCTCAACCTGCATCGGCCTGAGGCCCAGTGGACGCCCAACTCCACCCGCTGAGAGTAAGGCCTGCAGTTTCGGCGGCTAACTCTATCTCCGTTCCGGTGGCGCGGATCCCGAACCCACCCAATCCGATTTCAGTCGCTTGCACATCGAACCTTTTCTGACGCTCAAACCCAATTTGATCAGTCGCCATGAAACGAGACTTCAAGAGCAGGCGCTGATCCTCACTGTGGTGGTCGAAGTCCAAAATTCGCTGCCGCCTCAGATCGACCTTGGTTCGAACCTCTAGACGCGGAAGAGGGGAAAGCTCAAAGTCTGCATATCGAAAACCCGTCAGCTTGCCAGTTCGAAGATGAAGCTTCACAAGTTGCATCTCGTCGAAGCCACCGGCGTACTTCTCAGCACAGCCAGCAAAACAACGCAGCACTGCGGGAAGTCGCGGTGTCAGTTCGGTGCTAACCCAGTAGTTCTTTTCTTCGTCCAAATAACCCAGACCTTCACTGACGGTAGCCTCGGCTGCGGCGCAGAGACGCTCAGAGTCAGCGAGAGAGAAAAGCAGATCACGCGCTGTCGCTTGCGCCGTGGTGAAATTTTGGAACAGCGCACGAACATCCCTTTGGAGACGCTCTGGCAAGTCCCTGTAATTCTGTCGCCGATTGAATTGGTTGAGCGCTAGATAGACAGCGATATCATCTTGCCTCTGCTCGGCTACTTCCTCCAGAACTTCGGGGTCGGAAAGGCTGCTCGCCAAACTGATTGCTTTCGCGGCCGAAGTATTTGCGGCCTCGAGCCGGTTAAGTATTTCTTTCGGAAGTTCGACCACCGCTGGCCATCTTCCAAGGACTGTCGCTACTGCCACAATGGCTTCAAGGTCCGGTCGGAGAGCCTCGAAGGCCGCTTCTCGCGCCGCCTTTCGCCGTGTGGCGGCGCTCACGCTTGGGGCGGACCGGCGAGTTTGTCGAGACAGAAGGTAGGATTGCTCGGACAACGGATCTGCAAAAATGAAGAAGAGACCTGGTCCGGCCGGAAATGCCTCTCTGCCAAGCGTGGATTCAATAAATTCCTTGAGTTCGACCGGACGATAGAATTTCTGAAACGTACCGCGGCGTGTGACGTGCCCGTCACCATAGGGTCGGCACGTCTCTGTTCGCGCCCGGCTAGAGGTAATGACGGCGACCGCAAGGCAGCGTTGCGCAAGAGCAAAAGCCGATCGCAGGACATCCTGCCGCTCGGCGGGGGTCTCGATCACATTCAGAACAAAGCCGAGGTTTACGACGTGAGCTGGCTCGCATGGCCGATGCGGTGCGTAGTGTGGATCCCAACCAGCGGCCGAAATACCGGCGGCCTGAAGCCCTTCGATATCCGATCCGAATCCGCAGCCGTAGTCGAACACCTTGGTCTCTTCATTGATCAAGCCATACCGGATCAGTGACTGAACTGGTGATGATAGCCCGTCCCTCCGGATCGCCGCGAGATGGCGCTGGATGGTGACATCTGGCTGTGAAACCGGCTCGCCAAGCAGCTCAATTGTATGCCCGACAATTTTAACGCCAGCTTCTTGCATACGTTCTTCCCATGCAAGCTTTGTCCCAATTGAACTGGTCTCTCTCAGAAGGCCTATGCGTTCGAGGCCTAGCGTCAGTTCGCTGTACTCGTCGCGCCTCGGGTGATCAGCTGGCAGGAGTAGTTCTTTGCGATGAAGGACTGGCGGGTTGACGCGTGCTCGGTACGAACGCCGAACGGCAGTCCGGTTCTCTAAGTTTACGGTGATGCTTTCGAGCAAGGCCGGAAACGGCCTTTCAAAATCCTCGTAGGTGAGGAGCGAGATTCTCTTAAGCCCAATCGTGTTAAGCTTGACGACATTCCAGTGCGATGCGTTCGCTATCGCTTCAGCCTCCCAGACTTCTGACCGCACGGTTTGCTCCAGACGGGCGACTGCATCTCGATGTAGGTAGCGGTTGCCCGCGATCAGCTTCCCAGGATCTTCCGCATGCATTGCTGCGCCTTTCAATAGGCGGCCTTACTACCTATTAGTAGTATGCCCGCGTGAGGGTATGAACCGCCCCGGGTTTGCCGGAGACTCGAAACCTGACAAGGATGAGAGTCATGACAAAGAGCAATATGGCAAATCGCTACTCGCCTGAGCCCCGCGCGGTCTGTTTCAACGGCTAGTGCGTCGTGGCATAGAGCAAGAGCCAGGCGCGCGTGATTAGAAACTCGGCCGTCTTGGCTTTACGCGGAAGCAACATCTATTCGACAACGGGATAGAATGGCTTGCCCCAGTTTTCATTTGGGTTGTCCATCATGATGTCGATGAGCACGGGCATCAGAAACCCCAGGATCTCAGCACCGTCCCGAACCTGCGCCCGGTTGACGCCACTGTTCCAGGTCGACCCTCCGTGAACAAGCTGATTGCGCAGGACATACAACCGGTCAAAAACAAAGCTCAGGACGCGTGCAATGTCGCCTGCCTGGAAGGACTGCGCGAAGGAGCGGGCCGAGGTCTTGAAGCGATCCTCCCAATCCTCGAACCCGTCAATCCCATTATGGTATTGCCAGAAGGGATTGAAGACATATCGGTTTTCCATAAGCATCCGAACCGGGCCGGAAAACCGCTGCCACAGCGCTTTGTAGATACGCTGGTCTCCATCAAGAGCGACCAGCCGCCCGAAATAGTCTACAAAGGCTGCGCGTTCCCCTGGGGCTGCCGCCTGAAACTCGCGCTCGTCGGCATAGGCGGCATTGAACGCAATCCAGAGGAAAATGAAGCGTGCATCGTCATCCTCGCCGCAGGTCTCCGCACGACCGATCCAACTGATGGCTCGATGGGCGCGCAGTCCCATCGTTTCGGGAAACCCTTCGCGAATGGCGCGTTGTTTTGCTTTCAGGGCTGCATGGTCGAGATCATTCTTCATTTATAATTCCTATTCAATATCGTCATGGTAGAGCGTCGAAATCTGACCTCTGGTGACCCACGACCAATTCGCGCAAGCCCGCGGGCGCCAACACTTCCACCTTGTCGCCCCACTGATAAAGGTGCCATGCCATTTCCAGCCAACCCGCTGCCTGGAACCTGACGATCAGGCTGCCGTCATCTTGCGGCTCGACGGTTTGGGTTGGATGAAAGCGAAATTCGGCCGCGCGCTCTGCGGCCTCGGGGGTGAAGCGCCACACGACTTCACCGTATTGTTCGGGGTCTTGATAGACACCAAGGGCCAAAGCCGCATAGTTCTCGAGGGAAAAACCCGGAGCCAGTTGGAAGCTTTCGTTCAGAACCTGCGCCTCATGAATGCGGTCCATGCGGAAGTTCAGGATGTTTTCGCCACGCGCGGATTGCCGTGCCACAAGATAGCTGCGGTGCCCCAGCAGCATACCATGTGGCTCGATCACACGCGGCGCAGCGCCCCGGGCTCCATAGCAGACGCGCAGCCGGAACGGACCACGCAGCGCTTCGATGACCGCATCTGTCACGGCAGGCTTCAATGTGACGGTAGGGCCGGGCCGCGTGACCTGGCCCAATCCAGCCAGTACCGCCTCTGCATCGGCTTCGGACCGAAGCACATCTCGAGTGTTCAGGCGCGCCAGCTGCCCGTCGCGGAGATCCTCCAGTGCACGTGAATGTCGTATCCGCCCTTCATCGCGAGCGGTACGTGCGGCGATTTCCAGAGCTTCGATCGCGGTCTCTTGGCGAGGCTGAAGTCGCTCGGGAAATGGCCCTTCCAGCCGCCAATAGCGCCTCCGCTCCACATCGTCAAAGGTCGTGACATTGGTGAAGGTTGCGTCCAGCGCCTCGGTCATCCGCTGGGCGGTACGATGTGATACGTCGAATTCGGCGCAGATGTCCTCCAGGCTGACACCGGCCCGCCTAGACGCCGCGATCTGTGCGAGGCGAAGCAGATCTTGCGCTTTGGCGAAAGACAAATTGACCTCCATGCCAGAAATTGACACCATCATAAGGTATTGAAGACCTTGCGATCTGTCGAGGCGATTCCCTCGGAGAGCCACGTGACGCAAGCTTTGGAGTGACTATGAGGGATCTCGACGGCCGCATCTTTCTATCTGCCACAGATCTCATGCGCTTCATGGGTTGCCCGCATGCAACCACCCTTGATCTGGCGCATATGCGCGGAAGGGGCCCGGAGCCGGGGGAGAATACCGAGGACGCAGCGCTGTTGCAAAAGCAGGGAGATGCCCATGAGGCGGCGCATCTCGAACACCTCAAGGAGGCCGGACGCACCGTCATGGAAATCGAGCGTGGCAAACTTGGCGAAAACGCCGAGGCCACGCGCGCAGCGCTGACTGCTGGCCCCGATGTGGTGTTTCAAGGCGCGTTTTTGTCGGGGAACTGGGGCGGCTGGTCTGACTTCCTGGAGCGTGTCGAGACCCCATCGGCGCTCGGGCCGTTCAGCTATGAGGTGGCTGACACCAAGCTGAAACGTCGGGCAGATCCCAAACATGTGCTGCAGCTGGTTCTGTACTCCGACCTGCTGGCGGAAATTCAGGGGGTGGCGCCTGAGTTCGCCCATGTCGAATTGGGCGACGGTACCCGCGCGACGCTGCGCCTAGCGGACTATTCCTCCTATGCCCGGATGGCGCGGCAACGGTTGGAAGACTTCGTTGCTGATCCGCAGCCGACGCGCCCGATGCCTTGTGCCGATTGCGGTCTTTGCCGTTGGGCCGATCATTGCGAGAGCGTCTGGCAGGCCGAAGACAGCTTATTCAATGTTGCGGGTATCAGCCGTGGCCAGGTGAAAAAGCTAGAAGCCGCGGGCGTTGACACGTTGGAAGCTCTTTCGAACCTGGGCCACCCGATCCGTGGGATGGCTGAAAACACGCAGGCCCGTTTGGTGACACAGGCGCGCTTGCAGCAGGCCCGCAAAACCGGCGAGCCAGATTTTGAGTTGCGCGCAGCGCAGCCGAGCAAGGGCTTCGACCTTTTGCCAGAACCCCAGCCGGGTGATCTGTTCTATGACATCGAAGGCGATCCGCACTACGAAGGCGGCCTCGAATATTTGCACGGGATCTGGTTTGACGGGCAGTTCCAAGCTTTCTGGGCCCATGATCACGACGCCGAAGCGCGGGCGCTGTCCGACTTGTTGGCCTTCTTTCGCGCGCGGATTGCGGCGTATCCCACTGCACGCATCTATCACTACGCGCCATACGAGATCACTGCACTCAAGCGCCTGACGACGAAATACGGGATCGGAGAGGCCTACCTTGATCGGCTTTTGCGGGAACGCCGCTTCGTCGATTTATTTGCCGTGGTGCGCGGGGGACTGATCGGATCGGAACCGAACTATTCCATCAAATCGATGGAGGCCTTCTACGACCGCAAGCGGGACGGCGAGGTCAAGACGGCGGGCGGCTCGGTCGTGGCCTATGAGCGCTGGCGCGAAACGCAGGACCAGCAGATCCTCGATGAGATCGAGGATTACAACCGCGTCGACTGTGTATCGACGGAGGAGTTACGCAACTGGCTCGGTAGCATTCGACCCAACGGCCCTTGGCCGATACTCGCCCCGGACGCCGGGGAAAAAGAGGTCGAAGATGACACCGACACGCAAGCATTGCGGAACATGCTGGCAGGCTCCGGCTTGCCTCAGGATCGGCAGGATATGCTGTTCAATCTGGGCGTCTTTCACAGCCGCGAGGTGAAACCCGCACAATGGGCCGTGTTCGACAGCGCCGCAAAGGACGAGGATGATTTGCTCGACGATCTCGATGCTCTTGCCGGGCTAGAAGCGATGGGCCCCGTCGAACCCGTCAAGCGATCTTTCGCCCGCAGCTACACCTATCCTGAACAGGAGACGAAACTCCGGGGCGGCAAAAAGGCGACGGTTCCCGTCTTCGAAGGCCCACCCACAACTGTCGGGATCGAATCCATGGATCGCCGTGCGCGCCAGATCACCGTCAAAGCGGGCCCGGGCAAGGCTGATCTTCTCGCGGACCAACTGACGCTTCATCCAGACTGGCCGTTGAATACAGGCGTCATCGCCTCGGCATTGCGCGATGTGATCGCCGATCAGTGTGGCGCGCGCCGATTCACGGCGGTGGATGATCTGCTGTCGCGCACGGCACCGCGTCTCGGTTCTGGGCCAAGGGCTGATCTTCTTGACGGGAAAGATCCCGTTGCGGGCTCCATTGCCGTCGTGAATGACATGGATGGAACCGTACTGCCGATCCAGGGACCGCCCGGCACCGGGAAGACCTATGTCAGCGCCCGCGCGATCCTGTCTCTTGTCCGCAAGGGCTATCGCGTCGGTGTCGCTTCGAACAGTCATGAGGCAATCCGCAATGTTCTGATGGGTTGTCTTCTCGCCCTCGAGGATAACGATCCCGACATCACGTTGGAGAACGCCGAACTGGCGCACAAGGTCAGTGGCGGTGAGGATGGTTACCCTGACGGATTCTCGGGGATCACCCGCGCCCAGTCAAACGACGACGCTGCGCTCACCCAAGCCCATGTCGTGGGCGGCACCGCATGGTTCTTTTCGCGTGACGAGAATGTGCAGGCCTTTGATTGGCTTTTTGTGGACGAGGCGGGCCAAGTTGGCCTGGCAAACATGGCCGCCATGGGGCGTGCCGCGCGGAACATCGTGCTTGTAGGCGACCCTCGCCAGTTGCCACAGGTCATTCAGGGTGCGCATCCCGATCCGGCGAACCTTTCGTGCCTCGATTGGATGCTGGGGGATCATGCCACGATCCCGGCCGATCGCGGCATTTTCCTTCCCACCTCTCGGCGTATGCATCCGGAAATTTGTGGGTTCATCTCGGAACAGGTCTACGAAGGCAGGCTGACCAGCCATCCAGATACGGCTTACCAGTGCGTGACTGGTACGACGCTTGCTGAAGCGGGAGCTTTCTGGGTGCCTGTAGCGCATGAAGGCAATGCCCAGATCGCGCAGGAAGAAGTCACGGCAATTAGAAAAACCGTCACTGAGTTGCTTGGCGGAAGCTGGACGGACAAGGACGGCAGCACGCGGCCGATGCGCGAGGCAGACATCATCGTCGTCGCCCCCTATAACGCGCAGGTGAACGCTCTCCGGGATGCCCTCCCGTTAGGCGTGCGCGTCGGGACCGTAGACAAATTCCAAGGACAGGAGGCACCGGTCTGCCTAGTTTCGATGACGGCTTCTTCCGCCGAAGAAACCTCGCGTGGGATGGAATTCCTGTTCTCGCTGAACCGCATCAATGTGGCGGTGTCGCGCGCAAAGGGTCTGGCGCTCGTATTTGGGGCACCTCGACTGCGAGAGGCAAAATGTAACACGGTCCAACAGATGCAATTGGTGAATACGCTGTGTGCTCTGCCGAGTATTTTCTTTTAATTAATGCTACTTGGAAGTTAATCCAGTAAATTTCCGCTGAAAGAGACCAGAAGGGGAAAGTAATCCCGACAATAGAGATGACGACTTACTATGACGTTCCGCTGCATTGCCCGTTTTGTGGCGAGCCGACAGTTTCCGCTTAAATGCTAGTGTAACCTGATTGGCGCGGAAAAGAGGGAGGACAATGATGTCTAGACCCAAGCCTGACCCCCGAAACATAATCTCAAGGTGGGTTAGTTCTCTATTGAAAACCCGGGTCACTTCTGGGTGGAAATCAGTTATCCACTTCGCACTCCCGATCTGGCGCGTACGATTAATATGCGCGCCCATTTTTGGTGATGTCTGCACGCTAGCGGGGAGTCACGTCGTGTTCAATCGAAGTCCTGCGTAATTCCGCGAGTTTGCTGGGGCAGGACCCGTTTTGGTGAGATCGAACGGGAAGTTAAGCAGGCGCGCCGAGCCGCGCCAACCCTCGGCACGCCTGCAAATATCGCAACCACATGCGCGGTCGCGCGGTCGGCGAAACCTCAGCCGACCTGGTGGGCTCCGAGCGGGTTCGCCGCCATCCCCACCGCCGCGCTCGATCCGGCCCACTGTCCGGCGTCTCCTGCGGTCCCCGCGCTTGTCGGGTCCGGGTCCCCATCAGTTCTAGCCGCTTGTGCTATTCCACCTCGGGCGGTGGGGTAGAGGCCATGTCGGTGATCGCTTGAAATTCTGTCAGAAACTCCGGCCGATGCTGCATCAGGTACCGAACGACCCGCGCGTTCCCAAGAAGCTTTCCCAGATACGCTTTGATCACGGTCAACTGCAGGTGGTCCTGGCCGTAGGAGTCTTGGATCGAAGTGATCCCTTCCTGCAGCCGGGCCAGCTCGCGCTCCATGCGGGCCATGGCCTCCGGGGTGATGCCCCTCATCTTCTTGGGTTTCTTGGTGTCCACCAGCTGCGCCTGGGGTGTTCCTGCAAGGATTGCGGAGATGTACGCTGGCGAGTAATTGTTTGCGTTCATCATCAGTTCTGCCGCCTCGATCTGGCGCATGGCTTTCATCTTGCGCAGGACTTCGAACACGGCGGTCGCGCAGTGTTTGTCCTTCAGGATGCCGACAGCCTCTTCACAGATCCCGTCGAGGAGCTTGGCCTTTCGCACAATGCTGCGCGGATTGAGGTCCAGCGCCAGGGCGATCTTTTCTTCGGAGACCCCGCGCTCAATGGCCTTGCGGATCATCTTGTGCTCCTGGATGGGCGCAAGGCGGCTGATCCGCTTGTTGTAGGTGAAGGCCTCGTCGTCCGTGGAAATCAGGCATTCGACCCGTTTAATGCCGAGATCTTTCAGCACCTCGATCCGGATATGCCCGTCAAGCAGCATATAGGTGTCTTCCTCACCCGTGGATCGCGTGACGACCGGCGGTTCGACCAGGCCGACCTCCTTGATCGATGCGGTGATCTGGCGGTACTTGCGGCTGGACTTGACCGATGCGCTCAGCGCGCGCACGGGCAGGATGGCCTCTACCGGCACAGTGACGCAATCGTTCTCGAAGCCGAGCGTCACTGCGTCCGGGGTTTTGCGCTTGCCCCGGCTCATTCTGCCGCTCCCGCGTCCAGCCTTTGCCCGAGATAGGTGGGCAGGGTGTCCAGCCCCTCTGCGCGCAAGAGCGTCAGGAAGTGGTCATCGCCCTTCAGAGAGCGAAACGCCTCGACGACGAACATCAGGCGGCCCTGCGTCAGTTCGGCCTTCTTTATCAACAATTTCTGGCGTTCGGCCTCCTGTTTATAAGCACGCACGAGCGCGTCGCTGGTTAAAGGCCGTTTAGCGCCGTCGCCTCTGCCATAGCTGTTTCGATGAAGGCGCGGGCCCTGTGCATCACGCTGCTGGATGAGGCGGCGCACGGCGGCCAGTTTCTTGCCGCGCAGCTTTTTCTGGGTGTAGGCGTCCATCAGAGCGCGCTGCCCGCCCTCAGCGTCTGTCTTTGAAATGTCGATGGCGAGGTTCAGCGGCAGAAGGCCGGTTTCGACGGCCGAGACCAACCGCTCTTCGCCGCGCTCAAGCAAGCCCGCGATCATGCCGACGTAGTCTGGCGTGACGCCGATCTTGTTTGCGATCTGGCGGTCGTTGTAGCCGCGTTTGCGCAGGTTGCCGATCTCGCGCATCAGGTCGATCGGGCTGTGCTGGCGGCGAGCGCAGTTCTCCACGAGGCTCATGACCAGGCAATCGCTCTCGTCGGCGTCGATGATGATGGCCGGGATGGCATCCTGATGAAGTTCAATGAACGCCTCGAGCCGACCCTGACCACAGACGAGGTCATATTCTGCTGGGTCAGTTCCAGCACGTTGCGCCACGGTGATTGGTCGCTTCAGGCCGATCTTAGCGATGTTCTCGACCATTTCCTCAAAAGTGCGCCGGTTGCGCACACGAGGATTGAGGATGCGAATTCGATCGGTAGGGATGAGAGTGACCTGTTTCTGGGTGATGTCTTGGGCGTCGTCGGGCATCAGGCGGCCTCCGTGATCCGGGCCCGGCCAGCGAGCGCATAAAAATAATCGAGCGTGTCGAAGCGGTAGGCGTCCAGCGACAGCCCGTTCTGCTCGGCCAACCTCAACTTGGCCATGGTCATGTCGATGCTCGGCAGCAGGTAGTAATCCCGCGGGACTTCGTTCAATTCATCCATTCGCACGGCAATCGTGATGTCGGGCACCAGGCCAGCATCGAGACGGATGCGCCATCGCAGGGAACCGCCCTGCGTCTCGAAACATCGGGCCAATACCACCGACGCCGTGAACTCATCGTTGATGCGGATCAGGTCGGTGTCTGGATCTTGCACGGCCTGGCCGCCGCGTTCGCCGATACCGTCGAGGATCTGGGCCACGATGCCTGGGTGGGCCTGCCGCAAGGCCCGATTGATCTCGACGTAGCGATAGTCGCGCTCCGGCTCGTAGCCGATCATCTGGTAGGCGCGCAGCAGGCTGCCGAAGCGGCTCCGGAAGGCGCTGGAGGATGGCAGGTTGTCCTGTTCATCAATGATCAGTCCGGACAGCACGCCTTTCTGTTTCAGCACGGCGCGCAGCGCTTCGAGCAGTTCCGCGTCCGTGAAATGCTGGCTGCGCGCGTCGACGATTTCGCGTGCGCGCAGAAACAGCGCCTCGTTCACGATGGCGGGGTAGACACCCTCGGCCCGGATCCACATCTCGCGCGGATTCACCACCCGGCGCTGCTTCAGCTTATAAGACACCTTGTTGTAGACGTTGTTGCCGATGTATTTTTCGTTGGTCAGGACCTGGTGCACCGATGCCCGGGACCACGGCCGCTCAAGATCCGTCTGATGCCCCTCGGCATTCAGGGTTTCCGCAATCTCACGCTCCGAGCGGCCGTCCTCGACGAACATCCGGTACATTCGACGCACAACGTCCTGTTCCTGCTCTGGGCCCGGAACAAGGACAACACGGTCGGTCTGAAGGCTCTTCTGCTCGCCGGGGGACAAGGCACCCTTCGGGTTGCCGTGTTCGTCGATCAGCACCCGGCGCAGGCCGTATCCAGCCGCACCGCCTTGGCGATATCCAAGCTCCACCAAACGGCATTGTCCCGCGAAGACCTTTACCGAAAGCTCGCGGCTGTATTCGCCCGCCATGACCCGCTTGACGGTCTTCAGCAGGTTGGAGCCGATGCTGCCGTCGTTTTCGAACTGCTCGCCGCAATAGTGAACGCGGATCCCGGCGCGAGAGCAGACATGCTCGTGGTAGGCCCCTTCATCAGCATCCTGAAACCGGCCCCAGCGGCTGACGTCATAGACCAGAATGGCCTTGAAATCCGCTTGGCCGGTTCGGACCTCGGCCATCAGGTTCTGCAGCGCCTCGCGACCGTCCAACCGCAACCCGGACCGACCGGAGTCCTCGAACACACGCAGGATCTGCAGGCCCCGGGCGGTGGCGTAATCCCGAATGATGTCGAGCTGGTTTTCCGTCGAATACTTCTGGTGATCGGTCGACATCCGAACATAGGCGACCGCCGGGATATCCTGTCCGGCCTCGTCGCCTTTGTCCTCGCTGTTGTATCGACCGTTATTCAAATCGGGTTTTCCTTTTCAGCCTTTGTTGGTTTCTATTTTTCCATCTGGCACAAACGCGTCTGGAAAGTCGTTTCCTGAAACGGGCAAGGTCTTTCCGTTTGCCCGGCAGGCAGTTCTCAAATTCCAATTCATTACTGCGCTCCTAAAATCAGTAGTGTCCGTCAAGCGTGGTCCAATGACCCGCACCGGACAAAATCGACTCCCGCCGTTTTCATGGTTCTTCAATTGTTTAACGAAGAAGGACGTGAAAATGCGCGTGAAGATGGGCACAGTTGTGCCGAAGATGGGCACATTTGTGCACCTGGTCGAAGAACCAACCGATTATCGAACCGCCATAGCGATGGCTCTGCACGAAGAGTTGGACGACACACACAGGGCAATCAAAACGGCCATGCGCTGGACGGGTGCCAGCGAACGCACCGTGAAATACTGGTTTTCGGGCGAGCGGGGGCCAAGCGGCGACCATCTGATCGCCCTCGCGCGGCATTCGGATGCTGTGCTCTACGTTGTTCTTGCACTTGCGGGCCGCCACATTGTCGAGGAGGCAGACGATTGAAAGGCGAACGATGATTGGTAGGAGTAGGGGGCAGCTCGCTCTTGTTTTGTGTGCGTTTTTGGTTATATTGAATACACGCGAGATGAGAGGTGCTGCGCCATGTCCCGAACGACCACGATGACCGTCCGCCTTGGTGGGGCCCTGAGTGACTTCGTGTCGGCCAATGTAGGTGATGACGGGTCCTATGAGAACGTCAGCGAGTACATCCGCGACCTGATCCGGCGTGACAAGGAGAGGGCGGAGCACGAAGCCTTCAACCGGCTGAAGGGCGAGCTGACCCACGCATTCGCAGCCTCGGAGGAGACGTATCAACCGCTGACGGCAGCCGAGGTGATTGCGCGGAACAGGGCCTGATCCGATGCCCGCCATTCGAATCCAGGAAGGGGCGTCCCACCGCCTTGATGACATCTTCCGCTACACCCGTGACAGGTGGGGCGACGATCAGGCCGAGACATACATAACCGGCCTGTTCGCGGCCTTCGACAAGATCGCTGCCCACGGCGTCGCATCAAAACCCATCCCGGCCGAGTTTGGTGTTGAAGGGTTCTTCTTTCGCTTTGAGCGTCATTTCGTCTACTGGCACCATCTCTCGAATGGCGACATCGGGATCGTGACCATCCTGCACGAGCGCATGCACCAGATCGACCGGTTTCGGGATGATTTCGGGATCTGATGATCGGGTGTCTTTTCAAGGCGCATCAGATTCGCGCAGGGTGGTATCGTCGATGTTTGCACGGTCTAGCGGTGACCGTAGATACCAACTTGCTGGAGGTGAGGAGGATGCCGCTCTCGTCAGACGGCATCGCCATGTAAGACGCTTGCAGTTCTGGAAGCGCTCGTGGGGAGCATTGCGCGAAATATAATAGTTTAAAATCAATGCCTTGATGTGGAGAAGGTTCGACGGGGGTCCCGTTCCCTCCGCCACTTGCCATCGCGAAACCGTTCTCCCCATCCGGCTACAGCCGGATTTTTCCGTTATATTAAAGGGTTATACAGGGTGGACTAAACACCAACCACGCCGCGAATGGCGTAAAACCGTTCTCTACGGGCCGATATTCTCCGGACCTGATGACTGCGTCGATTTGGTGAATTTTTGGTAAGGCGCTGAAAATGTGTCATTTTTTGGTGGGCCCAGCTAAGCACTTCGACGCGAGTGGCGTTCCCCAAAAGGGACTGAAATCTAACCCCCTGCTTCAGCTTGCCGAGCGCGCAGGCCGCGCGGTCAACAACCCGAAGTCAGCACCGGATTGAGCGATCTCCTCATGGAATCTCTGGTAATCTCGATCGGTGATCGCCTCAGAAATCGTTGCACGGCCTCCACAATCCAATTTCAGTAGACCAGCATCGAATAAGCGGTGAAGGTCCGCCCTGAGGATGATCCCGTTTTGAGGAGCGTCCGAACCGCCGTCCGCGCGTGACAAGAGGTGAGCCGCGTCCAATATCTCAGCGAGTTCGCAATGGCTTATCGCACAGCGCAAACCGTCGCGCTCAGCTATCTTGCGGCGGAACTCCTGCTGTTCGGGGCGCGTCTCGCGCATCGCCCAACGACGGATCTTTTCCTTACTGTTCGACGAAGTGGCAGCCCCTGAAACACTTCGCCCATCGGGCTTCTCAAGGTGCAGCCTGAACTCATGGTTGTCGAGACGCTCAAAGATGACGAAATCCCCGACCTCTGCTCCAGACTCTGCGAAGAACGCCTTCGTAAATTCTCCCCGATGGCGGATAAATCCTCGGGGACGACCTGTCTCCTTGTAGGTAGGAAGATCAGCTTCGACCGATCTATCTCTCCATCGCAGGGTCAACGATTGGTGCGCGATGTGATTGCGAGTTGAGCCACCCATCGTGTCCTGTGGAAGTTCCTCGATGAAGGGGGTCACAGTAATCCGCAGAACCTTCGGATTCAGCGCTGACTCGCTGAGCGGCGCGCTCCGATACTCTACATTCATGCTGATGCCTCCGTCGCGCGAACCAGTGTGACTTCACCGACCAGCACCGCTCAATAGTACTCACGAATGTAGCCGTAGGCCCGCTCGAACAGCTCAGCGTCCTGGTGCAGCTTGTATTTGAACAGGGTTTGCCGCAGAGCCTTTTTCACCTCGCGTTCGCCTGCATGGGTGGCCTGCCACCCATCGAAGCGGACTGCGCGAACGATTTCGTCGATGTCATCGACGACGCGCCGAACCATGATCGGGGTCTCTCCATTCTTGGCTTCCTCGAAAAGATCAGTGAGAGCCGCCTTGCCACGGTCGATGTCTTCTTCGACAGGGGTTTCGCGTTCCATTTTGACGACATCCTTGGCGAGCTTGAGCAGCTCCTTCAGGAAATCGATACTGAGAAGCAAACCTTGCTGATGCCGGTTCTTCAGGTCTTCAAGCCGCACGGCCAATGCTTTGTACTGAGGATTGCCTGTGTGCTTTCGAAGGCGGCCTGTCAGCTTGACCGAGATTTCCTTCGCTTTCTTCTCGGGGTCGGGATTGCCGAGAACCGCCTCGAGAAGCTCTGCGTCCATCACCAGGGTGTCGAGGTCGTCCCGTACCGCATCGACATGCACGTTTTCGTGGATCAACTCGATGGTCTTGGCACCGAGCCGGTGCCATAGAAGCCGACCGGTGCCTGTCGATGGCTTTAGTGACTCGTAAATTTGCGCCAGCCAGCGGTAGTCCTTCTCGTGCGGTGTGAGAATAGGATCGGGCGACAGTGCCTCCCAGATACGGCTGAGGATACTGAAGTCAGAGGCGAAGGCGTCGCGCCGCTCATCATTGGGCAGGCAGTCCTGCGCAGCGATCAGGCCCTCGTAGCCGGTGAGGTTTCGGTCGACGCCAGCGAAGTATTCCAGGCATTTCTGGATCGCCGACGGCAACATCGCGGCCAGTTCGGCGATGTTGGAGACAGCCTTTTGGACGCCCTTCTCGTCAAACTTCAGCGCCTGCGCCACGTCGTCGAAGATGCCGAGGTAGTCGACGATCAGCCCGTGAGTCTTCTGCTCGCCATAGGGACGGTTTGTCCGACAGATCGCCTGCAGCAGTGTGTGATCGCGTAGCGGTTTGTCCAGGTACATCGTCTGCAGGATAGGCGCGTCGAAGCCTGTGAGCAGCTTCGAGGTCACGATGATGATTTTCAGCGGGTCCTTGGGGTCGCGGAAGCGGTCCAGCAGCTTTTCTTCCGCATCACGGTCGCGCCTGTAGGCGGCATACTGATCCTCGCCGCTGTTCACCGACATGACGATGTCGGATGCTTCTGGCGGCAACGACTTGTCGAGCTCTTGTTTGTAAAGCAGGCAGCTTTCACGGTCGAAGGTGACGACCTGCGCGCCGAAACCGTTGGGCGTGACCTTTTCCTGATAGTGCTTGGCGATGTCGCCACAGATCGCTCTGATGCGCTCGGGGGCCTTCACGAGGATCGACATCTTGGCGGCGGCGCGGCCGAGCTTGTCCTTGTCCTCGTCCGTGAGACCATCGGTCAGTTCGGCATAGGCCGCTTCGATTGCCTGCTGGTCGATGTGCAAGTCGACCAGCCGCGGCTCGAAATGCAACTCCTTTGTCGCGCCGTCCCGGATCGAGTCGTTCAGCCCGTAGCGGCTCATATAGCCGTTCTCGTCGATCTCAGCACCGAAGGCGTAAAAGGTGTTCCGGTCCGCGCGGTTTATCGGGGTGCCGGTCAGGCCGAACAGGAATGCGTTTGGCAGTGCTTCACGCATCTTGCGGCCCAGGCCCCCTTCCTGCGTTCGGTGCGCCTCATCGACCATGACGATGACGTTGTCGCGGTCGTTCAGAACACCATCGGCCTCGCCGAATTTGTGGATCGTGGTGATTACAACCTTTCGAGTGTCCTTTGACAGCAGATCAGCCAGTTCTTTGCGACTATCCGTGCGCACCAGGTTGGCCATGTCGGCGGCGTAGAAAGTGCCTGCGATCTGGCTATCGAGGTCGATGCGGTCAACCACCACCAGCACTGTCGGGTTCTTCAGCGCGGGGTGCAGGCGCAGCTTGCGCGCGGCAAACAACATCAGCAGCGATTTGCCCGACCCTTGGAAGTGCCAGAGCAGGCCCTTGCGCGGTTGCCCGGCGACCACACGCTCGACGATCTTGTTGACGCCTTCGACCTGCTGGTAGCGGGCGATGATCTTGATGCGCTGCTTGCCTTTTTGCGTGGCAAAGGCGGTGAAATTGGCGAGCAGGTCCAGCACCATTGCAGGGCGCAGCATATCGATGACGGCCTTTTCGACCTCACCCATGGATTGCGGGCCGTCCGCGTCCGTCCGCCAAGGGCCCCAGAGATCGACGGGCATCCGGACAGAGCCGTAGCGGTACTCCTTGCCCTCGGTCCCGACCGAAAAGACGTTCGGGACGAACAGTTCCGGTATGTTTTTCTCGTAATCGTCATGAACCTGGAGCGCGGCGTCGAGCCAGCTTTGGCTGGAGCGGACCGGTGTCTTGGCCTCGATCAGGACAAGCGGCAGGCCGTTGACCAGCAACACCAGATCGGCGCGCTTTTCGGTCTTGCCCGCGCGGAAGGTGAATTGCTGGGTGACGACAAAGCTGTTCTGCTCGATGTCGTCAAAGTCGATCAGGCGGATGGTGACATGTTCGCCATTCGCGCCAAATGGCATGGAGCGTTCGCCGAGCATCCAGGCGCCGAACTCCTCGTTGGCCTTCACCAGCCCGTCAGAGCGCGCGCTCATGACGATGGCGCGCAGGCGGTAGAGTACGTCGTCCACGCGGGACGGGTTGGCGGCGATGTCGGGGTTCAGGCGGATCAGGGCGTCGCGCAGATAGGGCACAACCAGCGCCTCCTGCGACTGGCGCGGCAAGTCGGCGGGGCCGACGAAATGCCAGCCGAGGCCCGAGATCTTGCCACCCTGCCGGGCGAGGCCGGGTGCGACGCTTGTCGAACCGGTTGTCCCGGTGAGACGATCCCGGATGAAGGCTTCGACGGTGTTGGCTTCGTTGAAAGTCATGAAGTTGGGGCTCCGCCGAATTCTTCACGCGACACCCTTCTAAAAACCGCAGAAAGTTCTTGCTCGCGAGTGCGGGTGGCCGTTGCTTGCGCTTCCAGAGCAGCGATGTGTTCAATTTTCCGTTTTTGACTTTCCATAGGGGGCAAAGAAATTTCGACAGCCTTTAGGCGCCCCAGACCAACATGCGCTATTGAAGAAGTTTGACTGCTTATTTCCACGAATCTGCCAGAATAAAGCATGTAACGAAAGAAGGCGTGAGCAAATGCTGGGAGCACTTTTTCGCTTCTGAACCTGATCAAAGTATTCTGAAAACAGCAATTTTGAACTTCATCATTGAAAATGGCGCTTCGTCCGACCAATTCTCTGCTTTGCCCTTCATTAAGGAGTACGTCGCCCCGGCGGAGGAGGTATTTAGGATAATCTACTTTATCAAAGTCCATTTCGAGAATATCGTCGGTCGTGATGAAGCCATCATACACGTTAGCGACCCTTAAATAGGGCACGGTATGTAGGCCAGTCTGATACTTCGGAGATCTTTGTCTTCCAAGAATGAGCTCGCCAACCTCATCAAGCCGATGACGCGGCAACGTTGGATCCGAAAGTATTTCACGCCCAAAAGCTATGCAGGCGGATTTGAAACCGTTTTCCGTCGCAATTCTTAGATTTCGAAGGGCTTGCGATGCACTTTCCAATGCTTTGAAACAGTCCACCAACCGCGCCTGCTCCTGGGTCGGCGGCAGCAGGAATTCAAAGCCAGCAAGACTTTTCCAATTCGTGCGCGGCGACAACGAGCCCGCCGAGGTGCCGACCGCATGATCGAAGAACGCATCGGTCTGGCAGATGAACGGCAGCAATTCCGGCATCAGCGCATCAGTGGAGGGCTCCAACACATAGATGTCGCCTGAACAGACCCCTTCGAAGTCGGCGACGGCGACCTTGCGCTGATAAGCACGGCGCTTGCCGAACAGAACTTGCCCCGGCTTAAACACCGAGGTGAAAGTCGTGCCATCCGCAATATCGGCCCAACGCCGAATGCGCAGGTCGCCGGGTTCAATATGCTCCAGCCCAACAACACGCTCATAACCTTCGGCTTCGGGGTCTTTTGCCCGCAGCTTTGACAGCCGCACCACGTCACCGAAGGAAACACGGGTCCAGTCAGCCTTGTTTGAAATCACCTGCTCAAGCATCGGCGTCCTCCGCCGTTTCTAACCCGTCGAGCATATCGACCAGAGCGTCCATGCCCGTCCAGAACCCGCGGCCCTCGGCATCGAAGATGTCCCAGGCAGCGGTCAGGGTCACGGCCTCGCCCACCGGCACCTCTGGCTTGGGCTTCTTTACATAGCGGGCGATGGACAGGTTCCCCTCGGCCGCCAGCACATCGGCAGTGCTGACAACGCTGGCGAACCCGGGCGCATCGGTGAAATCCTGATAGGCCGCAAGGATGCGCGCCTGATCCTGTGGCCGCAGAAAGCTCTGCGCCCGTTCGCGCGCGATCTCGGCCACCGCGTCGATGAACAGGATCCGCTTTGCCGGTCAGCTGGTTTCTTGCTGCGGCAAAGGATGACGCTGGCTTCCATCGGTGAGTTGTAGAACAGCCCCGGCCCGAGCCCCAGCACGCATTCCACCAGATCAGCCTCGATCAGCTTGCGCCGCATCTCGGCCTCTTCATTGCGAAAGAGCACGCCATGCGGGAACAGGATCGCGCAGCGCCCGGTCTCAGGGTCCATGGCTTTGAGGATGTGCTGGAAGAAGGCATAGTCCGCGCGCCCCTGCGGCGGGGTGCCGAGGAAGTTGCGCCCCCAGACATCCTTCTCCCACGCGCCGCGGTTCCATTTCTTGATGGAGTACGGCGGATTGGCGAGGACCACGTCGAAAGTGCGGAGTTTGTCGCCTTGCGCGAAGGCGGGGGCGGCCAGCGTGTTGCCGCTGGAAATCTGGAAATCCGACACGCCATGGATCACGAGGTTCATCCGCGCGATGGCGGCGGTGATGGTGATCAGTTCCTGCCCGTAAAGGCCCATGGTGCGCGTGTCGCCACCGCGCCGTTTTGCTTCCGCAAGGCAGGAGATCAGCATGCCACCGGTGCCGCAGGTCGGGTCATAAATGCTCTCGCCCGGCTGCGGCTCCAACATCTGCGCCATCAGATGGACCAGCGTGCGGTTGGTGTAGAACTCCTGCGCGGTGTGCCCGCTGTCGTCGGCGAACTTCTTGATCAGATATTCGTAGCCGTTGCCAAGTTCGTCCTCCGGCACGGCGGCCAGCGTGAGACCGTGCTTGGAGAAGTGTTCGATCAGGTTCTTGAGCGTGGCGTCGGGCATCTGACCCTTGTCGGTCCAGTTGGCATTGCCGAAGACGCCTTGCAGGCGCTCCGGGTTGGCGGCCTCGATAGCCAGGAAGGCCGAGAGCATGGCCCGCCCCACATCTTTTGGCGCGCTGCGCACGTCGTTCCAATGCGCGCCTTCGGGGATGACGAAGCGGTCATTGGCCGTGGCGGTTGCGTAGCCTTCGTCGTCGGTTTCGTCGAGCGCATCCTGGAAATCCTCGTCCCAGACGTCGGAGAGGCGTTTGAAGAACATCAACGGGAAGATGTACTGCTTGTAGTCGCTGGCATCGACGAGGCCGCGCAGCAACGTCGCCGCGCCCCAGAGATAGCTTTCAAGCTCGCGTTGGGAGAGATTGTCGGTCATTGCAGCCAGCCTCCCTCGGTCAGAACCTTGCGCAGGTGATCCTCGGCCGCGCGCGCATCCGCAAGGGCTGTCTTGAACGCATCGACGGCCTCGGGCAGCGGCGGGATATCCTCGCCGATAGGCGGGAGGACGTAGCGGGAGATGTTGAGCGTCCAGCCTTCCTTCTTGATCTCGTCGATGGTGGCGACCTTGGCGCGATCCTCGACATCCTCGAAGGCGCGATACCAGGAGACGATCTGGTCGCTGTGGTCGTGGTCGAGGAAGTTCTGTGCGCGGCCTTTGCGGAAGAGGCTCGAGGCGTCGATGATGAGCACCTTGTTCTTGCGTTCCGGCGGCTTTTTGCGCCGCAGAACGACGACGCAACCAGCCAATTGAGTGCCGTAGAACAGGTTCGAAGCGAGACCGATGACCGCCTCGATCATATCATTCTCGAGGAGAGCTTGGCGGATTTTGCCTTCGGCGGATTTCCTGAACAGAGCTCCCTGCGGTAGGACCACAACCATCCGGCTGTTTCCGGTCTGTGCCATCGACGCGATCATGTGCTGTACGAAGGCGTAGTCGCCATAGCTTTCCGGCGGGATGCCATACTGGGCGCGCCCCCATGGATCGGCCTCCCAGAGCTCGCGCCCCCATTCCTTGAGTGAGAAAGGCGGATTTGCGATCACGCAGTCGAAGGTGGCGGTCCCACCTGTGCTGGAATCTGTAAAGGCCGGGCTGCGGAGCGTGTCTTCACGGGCAATCTGGAAGTCTTCGATCCCATGCAAAACCAGGTTCATCCGCGCGATCGCGGACGTCGTCAGGTTCTTTTCCTGGCCGTAAATTTTGCCGTAGAATGTTCGAGGGTCGCCGCCTTTGCGCATAACGTGCTCGATTGCACCCAGCAACATGCCGCCGGTACCACAGGCCGGGTCATAGATGCTTTCGCCCTCCTGGGGATCGAGGATCTCAACCATCATCCGAACGACGCTACGCGGCGTGTAAAACTCGCCTGCCTTGTTACGGCGCGTAACGTCGGCGAACTTTCCGATCAGGTACTCGTATGCGTCGCCGAGAACATCGGTGCTGACTGCGGTGTTCCCAAGTCGAATGTCCGAGAAGCCCTCGATTAGATCCTTCAGCAGCTCGTCTGAGAACTTTTCCTTGTTACCCCAGTCGGCTGTGCCAAAAACGCGAAACAGCGTATCCGGATTGGCCCGTTCAATTTCCTGCATCGCCCGATGAAGAGCGGCACCTACGTTTGCTGCGATCTCACGAACGTCATTCCAGTGACAGCCATCAGGCACGACAAATCGATGGATCTCGGGGAAGAGAGACGGGTCAGCCTCCCCATAGATTTCCTGCGCCTCAACGGTTTCTTCGTCCCAGACATCCGAGATCCGCTTGAAAAACAAGAGAGGAAGGATGTAGCCTTTCCAATCAGTTCTATCAACGGCTGAGCCACGCAGTGTGTTCGCTGCATCCCAAAGAGATGCTCGGAGCTCATTGTTTTCTTGCATCGTCTTTGCTCCGTTGAATGGTGTTTCCGACCTTTGGCTTGCCAGCTCACCGACAACTGAGTGGATGTTATTACCCTAAATGTCTGGGAGCGATTCAGGAAGCGGCAAGCTCTTGAAGCGACCGTACAGTGTCTTGGCAAGATCAAGTCTGCCATCCGTTGTTTTCTCTGGCTTCCTACGCTCAGTTTCGCCCCAAGGGTCAGCTTCACCGACGCTTGCCAAATAAGCAGCTGTCGCAGCCAGTTCCAAGGCAATCGGATTTGCAGACTTGGCAACCGAAACGAGCATCCGGTAAGGGTCGTCCCCGTCGCCTTCATATTGTGCATGTGAACTAAACACAGAATAAGTGCCGCCCCAGCCCGAGCGTTTTTGAGTCTCTTCGAAGTCAAAGAGAAGTGGGGCAACATCTACAGCCGACGCCAAATCTTCGCTAAAAGGACCATAGTGCTTGTAAGAAAAACGATAGCCGCTTCCAAGTCCTGCCAATTCCAAAAGAAATGCTGTCTTTTGAAGCCTAGTTCTTCCAACCAGCTCTCCATCGGCAGCCGCAACCATACGGACCACTTCCTCGATATCTCCATGTGTAGTTGTGCTCATTCTTCCTTCGCCTCCTTTGATTTTGCTTTGATTGTGTCGTTTACCAGCGCCTTCAGATCGTCAGTTGGAAATGGAATGTAGGCCCGGTCTAACCTGAAAGGGCGAATTGCTTCTACAATTGTCGAAACCTCTTTCAAATCTACAAGATTTCCGTTTTGTCGAATTAGGATTTGATTGAGGGGGCCTGTGTCTTCCTGGAATTCTTTGTACGGGATCCGCTGAGTACTATCGATCCAGATTGGGGGGATTTCGGCCTCTTGCTCTGTGGCCCAGTCTTCCAGTGCAGTGCGGGAAAGCAAGATAGCCTTCTCAATCACCTCTTGTGGCGCGCTTTTCCCGAGCTCGTTCATTACAGACGCTCGGAGATCGATTGCCTTTGGAAGCTTTCGCTCTTTCAACATAATCGCCAATTGCGAGATTGAAGCATCTTTAGATGCGCCAAGCTCATTCAGAGACCCCCAAACAACTGAGTCATCTAGTTGAAGGGCATTAGCTAGGGAATCTGGATTCTCGGCAAACATTGCAATTGGGTTCAATCCGGACAATCCAACCTGATCGGCATTACCTTCCGTAGACAGCCGGAGCGCGCGCTCAAAAAGATGAAAAAACACCTTCTCTGCTGATCTGGTAGCTTTGTGGAAATAAACTGTCGGATAAAGCTGAAATAAGCCAACAACGTATGTCTCGGCTGCGTAAATTGCTTTGCTACTGAGGACAAAGGTCTCCACTTCGCCAACTTTTTCCTCACCGACACCGAAGGGGACGCTGTCAATTTCAAGATTGGCAATTAGCCATGTGAGATCAATCTCACTGTGTTGTGTGCCAGACATCAGTCGGTCACGCTGCATATAATCTAAGCGGTCGGCATCAAACTGGCTCGACACCACTGCAGAATATATGTCTGCAGGAGTTTTCGCACCAATGATATTTGCTACTTGGATCGACATGCCGGGATGGTACTCGTCCAATATCGCCGCAACCTCAGTATTTTGAATTAGCTCGTCGCTTACGTCTTCGTGTTTGGCATACTTCAAGTCTAATTTTTTGCCGATTGTCTCAAAAGAATGGCTGAAAGGGCCGTGCCCGACATCGTGCAGGAGAGCTGCGGTAAGGGCGGCCTCTGCTCGATACTGATCAAAGTTGTCAGTACCAATATGGCGCTTAATAATCTGCATTAGCCGTCGGGCGTTGTAAAAGACACCAAGACTGTGGGCAAATCGAGTGTGAGTAGCGCCAGGATAAACAAATTCTGAGAAACCAAGCTGCCTTACTCTACGAAGCCTCTGAAATGGAGGTGATTGGATTACACGCCAAAGCATTTGCTCGAATCGACCGGTGTCGAATTCGATCAAATCGTGTAGCGGATCACGTATCCTCTGAGCGCGCCCCTTGGGTCCAAGTGCCATAGAAAACCTATTTGTGCCTAAACAACACCATATCGTGTGCATTTCGGTTCGACAACGACGAAAACCTAAGCACGAAAAGGAACATTAGTGGAACATTTGAGGTGCGACATGTCAAGCGAGTTGCCGTCGCCAGTCCATCGGAAATGGCTCGAGCAGCTGCCCCAAAGTAAGTTCTGACACCTGCGCCCCATCAAGAATCGCCCCGACTATGTCGGGCGAGAGCAGCGTGAGCCGCAGCACCCGCGTCATGTAGGACGGTGCGATCCCCTCGCGCTCGGCAAGTTCCGCCATTGTTGTGAATTCGCCGGATTCGAGCATCCGCTTCCAGCGGAACGCGCGCGCCAGTGCTTTGACCAAGGTATTGTCTATCTTGATTGTACTGGATGCCCCATCAGGCAGCTGCATCTCCTTGCGGCCGCCGCGCTTCACGAGGCGGAACGGGATGTGCACTGTCACCGTTTCTGGCACTGGCTTCGCGCGGGTCATGCCGCCGTTCCGAGATCAGCCATCATTTCGCGCGCCAGCCCGGTCAGACCGTCCATCCGAAGGCGAACATTGAGACCATCGGTGCCTATGTCGATCCGCTCGACGAGCAGCGCCGCAATGCGTGCCTGCTCGGCGGGGAAGAGTTGATCCCACAGCGGATCAAGACGGGTCAGCGCGTCACGGGCCTCGGCCTCAGTGATCTCGCTATCCTGCGTGCGGGCCGCCTTCCACGTGCCCGCTACGATCTCGGGCTGACGGAACACAGAGTGGAGTTGGTCTATGACGGCGGCCTCGATCTCACCAGCGGGGACCCGTCCGACCGGGCATGATCCGGCACCATGCTTCAGCACCGACTGGCTGACATAGTAGCGGTAAAGCTTGCCGCCTTTGCGGGTGTGGGTCGGCGAGAAAGCGGCTCCGTCGGGGCCATAAAGCAGCCCTTTCAGCAGAGCGGGCGTGTCGGCGCGGGTGCGCGCAGCACGTTTGCGCGGGCTTTCGGTTAGAATGGCATGGACCTTGTCCCAGACCGCGCGGTCGATGATGCCGTCATGCTCGCCGGGATAGCTATCGCCCTTGTGCACGGCCTCGCCGATGTAGGCGCGGTTGTTCAGCAGGCGATACAGGTATTTCTTGTCGATCCGATTGCCACGGCTGGTCTGGATGCCCCGCGCCGCCAGCTCCCGCGCCAGTTCCGTGCCCGAGCCGATTTCGACGAAGCGGGCGAAGATCCAACGGACATTGGCGGCATCGTCATCCTTGATGACCAGCTTCCGGTCCTTTACCTCATAGCCCAGTGGAGGCACGCCGCCCATCCAAATGCCCTTTCGGCGCGAGGCAGCAATTTTGTCCCTGATCCGTTCGCCTGTGACCTCGCGCTCGAACTGGGCGAAGCTGAGAAGGATGTTCAGGGTCAGCCGCCCCATGGACGTGGTGGTGTTGAACGACTGGGTGACTGAAACAAATGTGACATCGTTGCGGTCAAAAACCTCGACCAGCTTGGAAAAATCCATCAGCGAACGCGACAGGCGATCGATCTTGTAGACGACGACTACGTCCACCAGCCCATCCTCGATATCCTCCAGTAGCCGTTTCAGGCCGGGGCGTTCGAGCGTACCGCCGGAAATGCCACCGTCATCATATTGATCGCGAACCAGCACCCAACCCTCAGAGCGCTGGCTGGCGATATAGGCTTCGCAGGACTCGCGCTGGGCGTGGAGCGAGTTGAACTCCTGCTCCAGCCCTTCTTCGGAGGATTTCCGGGTGTAAACGGCGCAGCGCAGTTTCCTTACAATCGGTTTGGTCATGTCCGCCCCCGGTGGTTTTTGAGCCCGAAGAAGACCCAGCCGTTCCAGCGTGTGCCGGTGATGGCGCGCGCGATGGCGGACAGTGACTTGTAGGGCCGCCCCTGCCAGTCGAACCCGTCAGCGGTGACGGTGACGAGATGCTCGATGCCCTGCCATTCGCGGATCAGGCGCGTGCCGACGATGGGTTTCAGGTCGGCGCGGATGCGGCTCTTGGCGCGGTCGCCGCCGTCCAGTTGTTCGCCGAGGGTTTCCAGCCGTTTTACCGTTGCGGGCTTCAGACCGCCGTAGGTGAGTTCCTGGATACGGTAGGCCAGACGGCTTTCGAGGTAGCGACGATTGAACGGCGGTGGTTCGCTGTCGAACAACTCGCGCCATTGTTGCTTCAGTTCCGGGGTCGAGGTGGTTTTAAGCGCCGCCAGGCGGGCGGGAATTGGATCTTGTTTGGTCATGAATTTCTCCGTTGAGTTGGAGTTGCATGACGCCATTGGTCGTCCGGAGAGTGTAGGCAATTTTCTCCAATATCGTCAGATACTTCCCCCCGATCCCGCATCCGAAGGCGAACCAACCCTAGAGCCAGCAGCCCGCACAGGTCGGCACGGCGTTCCGCCGGGGTCATCTGGTTGGGTGGGAATGGATTGGGTCGTTTCATGCGGGCCTCGGATCGGTTGTCTCCCTTGGCTTCTACTCATCAGTCTCGAAAATCGTCCCAACTGCTGGCCCAACAGTTGCGGCCATATGGATGAGAACATATTATGAACATTCATTTCATGGAAAAGGGGATTCGCGATGGCCGGAAATTTGAAAAAATTCGTGAACCCCCGGTTCATCAAGACAATTGATCTGATACTGATGAAGGCATTGCTGACCCGTCACGAGGGCAAATTCGCCAGTTTCTCCGTCGATCTGCTTGATCAGGAAGAGGATGCGGCGCGCGGCGCGCTGCACGATCTCTTGACGGGAGCCGAGGACAGTTATCCGGAAGGTCTGCGGGCCGATCTCCACCGGATTGCTGAACTGGGCGACAGGCGGGGCCTCGAAGTTATCCAGACCCAAGCCGATCGTCAGGGCATGGATCTGTTTCCGGATATGAAGACCGGTGATGAGGATGCGCCGAACAAGGCACATGATCCGAAGCACATTGCGGTCCGGGTGTTTCTTGAACATCCCGACCTGTTCGATGCCGCCGCCGATCACATGGCGATGCTCGCCGCTGATCGGCTGCACGAATACGCCGGGCGGGAACGGGGTGTCACGATCGATCTGACGAAGGAGAAGGTCGAGGCGTTCAGGGTGGCTGTGGCCGAACTGTTCCGCGATGCGTTCCTCGGAGATTTCTGCCGGGTTGGCGATTACGCCGACGGCGATGAGATCAACCTCGTGGTCAGTCACGGCTCCATGGTCTCGACCATGCCGGTTGTCGAAGGCCTGCAAGAGCGGGTCATCAGCGTTCGGCAGATTGCACATGCCGTACTGCGCTATTCCGAGAATACCGGAATGCTGCGGCTCGCCCGGATCAGAAACGCCCACCAGCCGGAGATTGCCGAACTCTTCGCCGCGATCATCCTGGAGCGGCCCGGCTTTTTCGACGGTGATGATGCACAAGACCTCTACACGCTGCGACCGGTTGAACTCGCGGGCACCGATTTCGGATTTGATCATGCTTACGATCCCATGATTGATCGTGTCCTGATCGTCGAGGCGGCGGCAGATCTCATGGTGCTTGGCAAGAAGGGGTATCCGCGCGTGGCGCGGACGCTGCGGTCGCGCGACCTTGGCGGCGAAGCGCTTCGGCATTTTGGCGGCACGCCGGTGTCGTTTGCAGGATCATGGCGCGTTGGTGAAATAGTCTTTCGGATCCTGTTCAAGGGCGATGGCAAGCGCCAACCCCAGGTGACCGTTAAACTGCGCCCGCCCGGCGTCGTGCAGTTCCGGCGCACCCAGCATGAGGCGCGTGTGTTGACCTTGATCGAACGGAATGGCCTGACGAATGACCGAGACGATTTTGCAGTTATTGACGCGGCTGAGTGAGGCAGGCGACGACGCCGTTCTTTCGGGGGCTGTCGCTGAATCGCATTACGGATCCGAGTTTGACAGACTTCTGCGCAAGCGCGTCTTGGTCGAAGCAGAACCAATAAGCGATTGGGATGTCTGCGATCGCTGTGAATGCGGAATGATCTCGCGGCCAATTCGACAGAACGGCGACCAATACCAGGCCGATTGCCCGCTCGACCCTCGAGAGGACGTGGTCCTGAGTGCCGAGGACATTCGGTCTTTCCGGATCAATCTCAACGGCCTTGCTGGAGAGGTGTCTACTATGGCTTCGTTGCGAGGTCACGCCGAAGCTGTCGCGGGAGGCCTCTGGAAGCTCGGTGAAACGGAGGCTGGACGGCTTGTTTTCTTGATCTTTCAAACGTCTGTTCTGACGCTGGATGGGCTTGTGCCGATTATTCGCAGGTTGTCTGGTTCAAGCCCTGCTACCCTTGTTGCGCCACGACCACCGGCTGAGATAGCGGCTTATTTGATCGACGCCGGGATCCACGTCATTGGATTTGAAACTGTCTTGGCCGAGCCGCAATCCGGGTCTCCCGTCAGCCAAGGCAGTCCGGTCCTCGATCCTCCATCAGTAGAAGCGGAGTTGGTCGTGCACGTGCAATCGGGCGCAATCGAATGGCGCAATTGCGTCATTTCCTTCCCTCACCAGCTTTTTCCGTCGCTTCGACGGCTGGTGGATAAAGCGCTTTCCAGGGATTCGCTTGCCCCGAAGGCGTTTCTTGAGGACACAACCGGTCGGGCTGCATCAGATCTTGTGCGGGAGATGCGCGATAAAATAGTGGAATGTGGCTTCTCGCAAGCGGAGGCCAAGAATTTGATCAGGACGGTGCATGGCAGAGGCTATCGACTGCAGGTCGATCCCTCGCGAATTACGATAATCGAGTAGCCGTAGACTGCCGAAGGGTCGTGACCCCGAATGGACTTTGGTGTTCCCGAAACCAAAGCCAGCTAACGCCATCGCCGAAAAAGCGGCTGTCCTTTTCATTGGCGGCTGTAGTAGCGTTCAGAAACAGGAATTTAACGTAGGAATTTCATATGGAAGCCCGCACGAAGACGGTCGAAGACTGGTTTGCAATGATCCGCGAGGGTCTCTTGACGTTGCCAAGATTTCAGCGCTTCGAGGCGTGGAGACCAAACCAGATCGAAGGAGTTCTGGAGAACATCCTCCGTGTTCCGTCGCTCCCCATCGGCGCACTTCTGCTCCTGGAGGTGGGTGACAAGGAGCTCTTCCACTCGAGGCCGCTTTCCGGGGCCCCGAGCCCAAGGGGCATGCCGCAAATGAACCTGCTTGATGGGCAGCAGCGCATGACGGCTCTTTGGCGGTCATTGATTGATAACTACGACGAGTTCACAATCTTTGTCTCTTTGGAAAACGAAGAGCGCCCCGAAATTGAAATCGTGAAACGCTACATTTCCAAGTCTGGCAAACGCATGCCGCTTTGGGCTGACAATCCAGTCGAGTGTCTGGAACGTCGTTATTTTCCTGTTTCGATTCTTTGCCCAGGTTCCAAAGGCGAGCATGCGATGGACGAATGGACCGAAGCCGCGGAAACGGACAAGGCGACCGACAAGGCCATCATGCGTTTGCGCCAAAGGCTTGCCTCTTATCCCATTCCGTTCTTGTCGCTGCCTGTGACCACGGAACAGGAAACGGCGCTCGACGTGTTCATCAAGATGAACACGTCGGCTTCGCCTCTGAAGGATTTCGACATCGTTGTTGCACAGCTCGAGGGCGCTGTCGGCGACTCGCTGCACGACATGATTGCCGAACTCAACGAAAAGGTCCCCACCGCCGCCGACTATGGGAAGGTCGAAGACGCGGCCTTGGCGATTGGGGCATTGTTGAACGGCAAGCCCCCATTGAAGCGCACTTACCTTGACCCTGCGTTTGGCAGTGAGCTGGCCAATGTTTGGGATCAAGTTGTGGTTGGATTGAAGCGTGGCGTGTCGTTCTTGCGGGATGAAGCGATTTTCAATGAACGGTTGCTGCCGACTGAGGTGATTGTCTACCTGACTGGTGCCCTATGGGCGCATGTTCCCGTCGACGGTGCAGATCAGGAGGGGCGCGCGCGAACGCTGATCAGGAAAGCGATCTGGCGTGCAAGCTTCACGGATCGCTATCTCAAGACTGCAACCACCCGTGCCTTTGCGGACTACAAGGCCATTCAGGACATGATCGTAAATCCAGATTCGAGTGCTGCGCCGGATCTGTTTGATGAAGCCCAAAACCCGTTGCCTCCTGCGGCTGAACTTATTCGTGGCGGCTGGCCGAGCCGCAAGGACAGGCTTGGGCGGGCAATCGTAGCGGTCTCACTTTACGGTGGAGGGTATGATTTCGCCGATGGCGCGAAAGCAACCGCAGACAATGTGCGCTTCCGCGAGTACCACCACGTTTATCCGCGTAGCCTTGTTCAGGATCAGTTCCCGGATCACGAAGTGAATTCTGCCCTTAACTGCGCGCTGATCTCTTGGAAAACCAACCGAAAGATCGCGGCCAAGAATCCCAAGCAGTATCTTGAGGAGCGCGGGCAGGATGCCAATGCCACAGAAGAACAGGTTCGGCACAGACTCGAAAGTCATCGCGTGCCTTACGATGATCTGGTCAACGGCGATTTTCGAGAGTTCATCGAAACGCGCGCAAATCTGATCCACACGTCCATGCAGAAACTCTGCGAGGGCTCAGTCCCGTGAATTGATCATGCGACGATTCGGGAGGGCTCCACATAGGTTGTCGCGCTAGCGGCACCCAGAAACCCACAGAACTTTCCCAGATCGTTCCCACCAAAGCACCAGCTGCATCCGGCAGTTTCGGTTCATCAGAAACGATGACCGAGGCGCACAGCGATGCAGATCAAACTCTCCCCCGACGACATTGAAACCATCATCTCCGAGGCCGACTCCGCCGCCCGGCGGTTGCGGCGGCGGCTGGGCTTGCCCGCCTGCGATCGCGAGGATCTGGGTCAGGATCTTCTGATCGATCTTCTGCGCCGCTTGCCAGATTTTGACCCGGCACGCGGCAGCCTCGGTGCATTCGCAGGTCTGGTCCTGCGCAATCAGTCCTCACGGATCGCGATCCGGATGATGCGTGAACGCAGAGCGCAGGGTGGTGGGTTGCTGTCGCTCGATGTCCCATCCGGTCCGGACGACCAGCGTCCACTCGCCGAGACAATCGGTGAAGACGAGGGCCTGTCGGCCTGGCACGGCCAAGTAACCACAGCGCATGCCACCACTGAGCAGCATCAGGCCTTGCGAACCGCGATTTCACGGTTGCCGCTGGAGGATCGTCGTCTGTGCGCAGCGCTGGCGCATCGTCCGGTTTCGGCGCTCGTCTCCGAAGGTTTCGGCAGCCGGTCCGCGCTCTACCGCCGCCTTGCCGATCTCCGCCACGTCCTCACCGCTTACGGCATCGGTCCCTCCTGGGACGATGTGGCGGCGGCCTGAGTAGAGGGAAAAGGAGGAGATTATGTTCATGGGAACCACACCCTTTATCACGGTTCGCGCCAGCCGACCGCTGTCCGAGATCCAGTTCTGCGCATGGGTGGCGCAGGCCGTGCCGGGCGACCGGCTGGAATACCATCGCGGCTTTCTGGTGCTCGACGTCTTCCCGATGTTCTCAAAGCTGTCGGATGCGGCGCGCGGCGAATTGAGCAGGCTTGGATCGCGGGCTTTCTGGGCCGCTGAACTTGGTCTCGTGCATCTCGTCCAAGAGCGCGTGGGGCCCGACCAGTTCGCCTACATCGCCGTAGCCCGGCCCAAGCCCAAGGCTGCTGCCGTCTCGCTGTCCGAGCTCCTGCTCGCCGAGCAGGAGGCCGCGTGATGCCCGCCTTCCAATCCTTTTCCACCGATCACGGAGACCCTTTCATGCCATTTCCCGAGAACACCCCCACGCCGGACGATCTGCCGTCCCTCAGCGCAGCCGAAATCGCGGCCCTGCCGGTCGAGTTGCTGGCGATCCTGCAGCGCGAAATCGACGAGCGCCTGAAGCGCGACAAGGCCGCCAAGACCCGCTTCGATGCTGGGCTGCTCATCCGCTATGCCACCCGGGCCGCAGAAGAACGCCAGGTTTCGGGCAAGGATACCGGCACCGTCCGCTTCGACGATGGTGATTTCACCGTGGTGGCTGATCTGCCGAAGCGGGTGGATTGGGATCAGGAGCGGCTGGCCGATATGGTCGCGCGGATCCGCGATGCCGGGGACGATCCGGCCGAATATGTCGATCTCGCGTACAAGGTGCCGGAGCGCAAATACGCGGCTTGGCCCGAGGCCATCCGGCAGGGATTTGAGCCTGCACGCACCGTGCGGCCCGGCACGCTGAAGGTCGAGATCGTCTCGCAGGGAGGCGATCAATGAGCCTTCCCATCATCAGCGCCGACCAGCGGTTGGCCGAGCCGCGCGGCATCAAGGGCTGCATCTTCGGGAAATCCGGCATCGGGAAGACCTCGCTGCTCTGGACCCTCGATCCTGAGCGAACCCTGTTCATGGATCTCGAAGCGGGCGATCTCGCCATTGAAGGCTGGGCGGGCGACAGCATCCGTCCTCGGACATGGGCGGAATGCCGGGATTTCGCGGTGTTCATCGGCGGGCCCAACCCGGCCCTGCGGGATGAGCAGCCTTACAGCCCGGCGCACTATGCCGCCGTCTGCGACCGTTTTGGCGATCCGACAGCACTCGATCGCTACGACACCATTTTCGTGGACTCGATCACTGTGGCGGGGCGGCTTTGCTTCGGGTGGTGCAAGGGTCAGCCTGAGGCGCTGTCGGAGAAGACCGGCAAGCCGGATGTGCGCGGCGCTTACGGTCTGCACGGCCGCGAGATGATCGGCTGGCTCACCCATCTCCAGCACACGCGGGCCAAGAATGTCTGGTTCGTCGGGATCCTCGACGAGAAGCTCGACGACTTCAATCGCAAGGTGTTCCAGCCGCAAATCGACGGCTCAAAGACAGGCCTCGAACTGCCGGGGATCGTCGATGAAGTGATCACCATGGCGGAACTGAAGTCTGAAGGCGGCGATCCCTATCGCGCCTTTGTTTGCCAGACGATCAACCCCTGGAGCTTTCCGGCGAAGGACCGCTCCGGCCGTCTGGGACAGGTCGAAGAACCCCATCTCGGCCGCCTGATGGCGAAGATCCGGACGCCCGCGACCCCGGCATCCGACCGGCTGACCTACGCCCCGCCGCCTGCCGATCCGGCAGGCGCTGACCAATCCCAACCGTAATCCTGATCAGAAAAGGAGGTTCCCCATGGGTTCCTGGAACGATTTCAATGACGCGCAGAGCAACACCAACCTCATCCCCAAAGGCACGCTGGCCAAGGTGCGCCTGACGATCCGCCCCGGCGGGTTCGACGATGCCGCGCAGGGTTGGACCGGCGGCTATGCCACGCGCGGTTCGACCGGCGCGGTGTACTTGAACGGCGAGTTCACCGTGACCGAGGGCCAATATGCCCGGCGCAAGATCTTCACCCTGATCGGTCTCTACAGCCCCAAGGGTCCGGACTGGACCAACATGGGTCGCAGCCTGGTGCGCGGCATGCTGAACTCGGCGCGCGGGATTTCCGACAAGGACATGTCGGCGGAAGCGCAGGCCGCGCGTCGCATCGGCGGTTTTGCCGATCTCGACGGGATCGAGTTCATTGCCCGCATCGACATTGGCACCGATGCCAGCGGGGACGACAAGAACGAGATCCGCAGCGCCGTCACGCCCGATCACCGCGACTATGCGCAGGTCATGGGCACGGCTGCCCTGCAGTTCACTGGAAATGGCGGCCCCGGGCATGCCCCGCAGCAGTCCAACCCGCCATCGCCCCAGTCCAGTCAACCAGCAGCCAACCCCGGTGCCCCCGGGCGGCCGAGCTGGGCGCAGTAAGGGGGGATCGGACATGCGCCTGCGCCCCCGCCAGAAGACCTTCGTCGAGCGCAGTGTTGCTGCGCTCGCCTCCCGCGGCAACACGCTGGGCGTGGCTCCCACCGGGTGTCATGCGCCAGGGACCGCGATCTTGATGTTCAATGGCTCGCTGAAACCGGTTGAGTCCATTCAGGTGGGCGACGTCCTGATGGGCCCGGGAAGTGCGCCGCGGCGTGTTCTCGAGCTGCATCGCGGGTGCGACCAGATGCTCGAAATCAGGCCGCTCAAAGGCGACCCTCTCGTTGTTAATCTCGGCCATATCCTGACGCTGGTGCGAACGAACGACGGCATGCCGGCGCGCAGCCGCAACCGTGACGGTGAACTGGTTGATATCAGTGTGGCCGACTGGCTTGCCGCGTCCGACAATTTTCGCCACCTGCACAAGCTGTTGCGGATGCCGGTGGATTTCCCTGATCGCGACGCGCCTGAACTGGACCCGTATTTTCTGGGCGTGATTCTCGGTGACGGCAGCATTATTCGCAATGTGTCGGTGACTACGCCGGATATCGAAATCGTCGATGACCTTTACCGGTTTGCGGCGAGGCTCGGACTCAGGCTCCGGTGCGAGCAGCTGAGCAACAACGAGGCCAACACTTATTTCTTCGTCGATGACCGCGACCACAAGAATGCGCTGATCGACCAGCTTCGCAACCTCTGCCTGTTCGGCAAGACCGCCGGGGAGAAATTCGTGCCCGACGCTTATCGGCTCGGTTCTCGCGATGTCCGTTTCGCCATTCTGGCCGGATTGCTGGACACGGACGGTCACCTGATGAACGGGCGCTGTTTCGAGTTCGTCAGCAAATCGTTCCAACTCGCGAAGGACGTTGTCTTCATCGCCCGCAGCCTCGGGTTTCTGGCGACCGCGGCGCAAAAAGAGGTTGGCGGGCGGATTTATCACCGCGTCCATATCTCGGGCGACCTCGACATGATCCCGACCCGGGTTCTGCGCAAACAGGCGCCGCCGCGCAAGCAAAAGAAGAACGTGCTGCGCTGTGGTTTCACCGTGCATCCGGTCGGCGAAGGCGATTATTTCGGGTTCACCGTGGACGGCGACCATCGCTACCTGATGGGGGATTTCACGCTCACCCACAATTCGGGCAAGACGATTATGTTGTCCGCTGTGACAGGACAACTGATCGGTGACGGTGCCAAGGCCTGTGTTCTGGCCCATCGCGACGAACTCACGGCGCAGAACCGTGCCAAGTTCCAGCGCGTGGTGCCGGGCGTAGCCACCTCAGTGATCGACGCGACCGAGAAATCCTGGGGCGGCGATGTCACCTTCGCCATGGTGCCCACACTGGCGCGGGCATCGAACCTGGCCGACATGCCGCGCCTTGATCTGCTGGTGATCGACGAGGCGCATCACGCGGTGGCGGACAGCTACCGCCGCATCATCGACCAGGTGCGCGATGCAAATCCCGACGCCCGGGTGTTCGGGGTGACGGCAACGCCGACCCGGGGCGACCGCAAAGGGCTGCGCGAGGTCTTCGACAATGTCGCCGACCAGGTGCGTTTGGGCGAGTTGATCGCTTCAGGTCACCTCGTGCCACCACGGACCTTCGTCATCGATGTGGGCGTGCAGGAAGAATTGAAATCGGTCCGCAAGATCAGTGCCGATTTCGACATGACCGAGGTGGCGGACATCATGGACCGCGCGCCTGTCACCGACGAGGTGATCCGCCACTGGACCGAAAAAGCGGGGGGTCGGCAGACCGTTGTGTTCTGCTCCACGGTGGCCCATGCGGACCATGTGACCGAGGCCTTCCACGCTGCGGGGATCACGGCCGCGCTGGTCCACGGCGATCTGGCGGCCGAGACTCGCAAGTCCATCCTTGCCGATTACGCGTCGGGCGGTATCCGCGTGGTCGTCAACGTCGCCGTGCTCACTGAAGGCTGGGATCATCCGCCAACGTCCTGCGTCGTGCTGTTGCGGCCCAGTTCCTACAAATCCACCATGATCCAGATGGTCGGGCGGGGCTTGCGTACCGTGGATCCGGAGGAACATCCCGGCGTCGTCAAGACCGACTGCGTGGTGTTGGACTTCGGAACGTCGAGCCTGATCCACGGCACGTTGGAGCAGGATGTCGATCTGGATGGCAAGATCGGCACCGGTGAAGCCCCTACCAAATGCTGTCCGGCCTGCGCGGCGGAAATCCCGCTCGCCGCCACCGAATGCCCGCTCTGCGGTGAGGTTTTCCTGCAGGACAAAGGCGAGACCGGCGCGGACGCAGTGCCGCTCTCGGGTTTTGTCATGACCGAGATCGATTTGCTGAAACGGTCCAGTTTCGCATGGGTCGATCTCTTTGGGACGGACGATGCGCTGATGGCCACGGGCTTCACCGCCTGGGGCGGCATCTTCTGGATGGAGGGCGTCTGGTACGCCATTGGCGGGGCCAAGGGCGAGCGGCCACGCTTGCTGGGCGTCGGCGAACGCGCCGTCTGCCTTGCGCAGGCCGATGACTGGCTGAACACCCACGAGAGCGATGAAAGCGCCTTCAAGACGCGAGGATGGCTGCGCCAACCACCGACCGACAAGCAGCTGAAATACCTGCCGCCTGAATGCCGTCACGACTTCGGTCTGACGCGCTATCGCGCCTCGGCCCTGATGACCTTCGGCTTCAACAAGCGCGCCATCCAGGCGGCCGTAAACGCGGTGGCTGGCCCAGAACGGAGGGCGGCATGACCCATGAAATCACCAACCCCTATCACGGCCGAGGAGCGGCAGCGTCTCTGGCATCCACGTGGAACGCTCTGTGCTGTCTGTCGGCAGCCCACGCGTGGTTTTGGCTGGCGCGATCCGGTCCGGTCGACGCGGCCCCGGCCATCGGTCTGGTTCTGCTCGATGCCCTGCCAGGGCTTCTGGACGCGTTTGGCGCGGGAGCGTTTTGCCATGGTTGATCTGACTGAAGAAGAACGCGCCGGCGTCACCGCCACCATGAAACGCGTCGCACTGCTGATGGACGAGATCGGCTGGCAGACCGCATTCGCGGATCTGACCGAGGCTCAGGTGCGCGCCCTGATCGAGGAAGCCGTCGAGGGTTTCCGCGAGGCCATGGCGGACATCGCCCGAGCCCAGACACCGGAGGTGCCATTCTGATGCTGGACTTCAATCATCGCCCGTCGACGGCCGAGCGGATCAACGCGCTGGTCGACGCCGCCCTCATCGCCGAACGCGAGGCCACGCCGCCCCGGACCTATCTCGGCGCGTCGCGCCTCGGGCATGCTTGCGAACGCGCGCTTCAGTTCGAGTTCGCCGGTGCGCCCAAGGATGAGGGTGCGGATTTCGGTGGGCAGACGTTGCGAATCTTTGCCATCGGCCACCAGATCGAGGATCTCGCGATCCGCTGGCTGCGCGCGGCCGGGATCGATCTGGTGACCCAAAAGCGGGATGGCGGCCAGTTCGGTTTCTCGGTCGCAGGCGGTCGTATCCGGGGCCATGTCGACGGGATCATCGCCGATGCCCCGGCAGCGCTCGGCATGCGCGCGCCCGCGCTGTGGGAATGCAAGACTATGAACGCCAAGAACTGGCGCGCCTGCGTCAAGGACGGCGTGGCTATCTCGAAGCCGGTCTACGCCGCGCAAATCGCCATCTACCAGGCCTACATGGAGCCTTCGGTGCCCGGGATTTCTGCAGATCCGGCGCTGTTCACCGCCATCAACAAGGACACATCCGAACTGCACCATGAGCTCGTCCCCTTCGATGCCGACCTGGCACAGCGCATGTCCGACCGCGCGGTGCGGATCTTGCAGGCCACCGACGCTGGCGAGCTGCTGCCCCGCATCACCTCCAATCGCGATTTCTTCGAATGCCGGTTCTGCGCCCATGCCGAGCGGTGTTGGGGATTGGCTGCGTGACCGACGAGCCCACTGATCCATCAGATCCCGACCAGGAGCCAGCCATGCGCGACGACACCACGCCCGATGAGCCCAAGGAAAACATCGTCCATTTCAACCCGTGGCGCGACTTCAACGACGCGGCCCCGCAAATCGACGTCTTCGGGGACGAGCCCGATCCGGAGCAGATCGCCCAGTTCATGCAGGTCGTCTTCGGCTATTGCGACGGCCTGATCCCGGTCCGCAGTTTCATCGACAAGGGTCAGGGCATCGATGGCCGCCCGCATAACATCTGGCTCGATGCCGACCTGGCCGCGCCGGAGAAGATGGCGACCTTCGCCACATGGGCGTCGCGGGAGGGCGCAGCGGTCTACGTGATCCCCGGCACCGTAGCCGCGCCTGGGCAGGCCAAGGCCGCCGAGATCCTGCAGATGCAGACCGTGGTCGTCGATCTCGACACCGGCGACATTGCCGCAAAGCGTGCCCATCTGGAGCGTCACCTTGGGTCGCCCACCATGGTCGTGGAAAGCGGCGGCGTGACTCCTGAGGGGCAGCGCAAAGCCCATGTCTGGTGGACGCTAACCGAGCCCGCTGAGGGCGACGACATCGCCCGCGTCTGCCGTCTGCGCGGTGACATCGCGGCCAAGGTCGGCGGTGACATGCACTTCCGCTCAGCCCACCAGCCGATCCGGGTGGCAGGCAGCGTTTATTACAAGAACAGCCTGAAGACGCAGGTTCGGATCGTTGAGCTGAACGCCGACCGGGAACGCGATCTGGCCGAGTTCATCGAAGCCGTCACCGACATGCCGCCCGCGCCGGGCGTGTCCCTGCAGCCCGAGTTTACGCATCCCAACAAACCCGCCATGGACGATGTTTTGGTGACCCCGGTGCGCGAGGGCGCGCAAGACGACTGGTCCCGCTTCGAGGGCGCGTCCGCTGCGATCGGTCACTTCATCCGCATGGTCCACGAGGGCCGGATGACAAAGGACGATGGCTGGGAGGGCATCTGCGGCTACAACGCCGCGATGCTGCGGCCACAATGGCCGGTCGAACGGTTGAAACGCGAGTCCGAGCGGCTCTGGAACCGGCATGTTGAGAAATATGGACCGCCTCTGATCCGGCTGGATTCCGGCGCACCCGGGCCGGAGGAGATGCCCGCCTTCACGCTGGGCGCGCTGCTGGACGACCAGAGCCCGATGCCCGAGGACATCATTGCGCCACGGGTGCTGACGCCCGGCGGGCTGCTGGTGTTGGGTGGCGCGCCCAAGGTCGGCAAAAGCGACCTGCTGATCTCCTGGCTCGTGCACATGGCCGCTGGTGTGCCGTTCCTAGGCTTCGCCCCGCCGCGGCCGCTGCGGGTCTTCTATCTGCAGGCCGAGATCCAGTATCACTATCTGCGCGAGCGGCTGAAGCAGATCGCCCTGCCGCCAGAGGTGCTGGCCGCTGCGCGCGACACCTTCGTCGCCACGCCGAAACTCAAGATGCTGCTCGACAACGAGGGAAGCGTTCGGGTTGCCCGCGCCGTGCAGACGGCCTTCCCGGATGCGCCAGTGGACATCATCTGCATCGACCCGATCCGGAACCTGTTTGACGGCGGGCCCGATGGCGGCGGCGAAAACGATAACACCGCCATGATGTTCTTCCTGAAGGAACGGGTGGAGGTTCTGCGTGACCATATCGACCCCGACTGCGGCGTGATCCTGATCCACCACACCAAGAAGCTGAGCAAGCAACAGGTAAAGGACGATCCCTTCCTCGCGCTCTCCGGCGCCAGCGCGCTGCGCGGGTTTTACACCTCCGGCCTGATCCTGCACCGGCCCGACGAGGATTGCTCGCAACGAAAGCTGGAGATCGAGCTGCGCAACGGTCCCGCACTGCCACCCAAGGTGATCGACAAGGTCGGCGGCCAATGGGTCGAGATCAACCCGATGAACGAGCGTCTGGTGCGCCAGGACGTCGGCGCGAAGCACGACGCAGAACGTGACCGCAAGGGGGAGGTGATCTGCGGTCTGCTGTACGAAGAAGCGCTTCAGGGTCGGATGTACACGATGACCCATTTCGCGGAGACCTTCGAGAACACCGGGGGTCTTGGCGGGCAATCGATCATCCGCGAACGGCTGAACGTGCTGACCACGAAAGGGTACGTGAAGTTCGTCCGCGGGGTCGCTGCGACAGCGCTGGATCTGGCGGCTGAGCGGAGCAAATACGGCTATCTCTGCGTCGAAACCATGCGTCTGGCCACCAGCCGGGAGCGGGTAGATCCCGAGACCGGAGAGGTCACACCAGAGCTGATCGACGTCCTGCCCAGTCACTACAAATGCCCGCAGACCGGTGCCGTTCTACCCGTCGAAAATCCGTCCGTCTGGGTCTATCGCGACGTGGAGGACGCATGATGAAACACGCCGTTTTGCCTTCCGAAATCTGCGGTTCAAAGTCCGAAATCTGGCCAGATTTTGCAAAATCTGAAATCCTGGCGAAATCTGAAATCTGGCTTTTACCATTTGGTTTCAGAAGCTTGGAAGGTCCTTTCCAGATTTCGGAAGGGTGTTTCCGAAATCTGCTCCGCAATCTGGATTTGCTCAACAAAATCAGTGACCTGCGCCAGATTTCAGATTTCAGAAAAGTCCCCCCTAAAGGGGTAGGTGTCCTCCCCGCTACAGGCGGGGAGAGCCACCACCTACCCCTGGGCAATTTCTCGGGCCGCAGTCTGGCCCGATCCACCCCTCGAGCAGCCAATCACAAAAGGAGAAAGCCCATGGCGGACCAGACCATGACCAACCCCAATCAGAACGCCGTCCAGAACGTGCCACCTGCGTTTACCCGCCAGCGCACATTGCTGGCGCTCGATCTCGGCACAACCACGGGCTGGGCGCTGCATGGCGCCGACGGGCTGATCACCAGCGGCACAGCATCGTTCCGCAATGGACGGTTCGATGGCGGTGGGATGCGATACCTGCGCTTCACGAATTGGTTGGGCGAGTTGGAGCGGTTGTCCGGGCCTATTGCAGCCATCTGGTTCGAGGAAGTTCGCCGCCACGCGGGCACTGACGCGGCCCATGTCTTTGGCGGCCTCATGGCGAGTTTGACCAGTTGGGCTGAATTGCGAGGCGTTCCTTACCAGGGCGTCCCCGTCGGCACGATCAAGAAACACGCAACCGGAAAGGGCAATGCGCCGAAACAAGCGATGATTGATGCGGCGCGAGCCCGAGGTTTCAGCCCTGCCGACGACAACGAGGCCGATGCCATCGCCATCCTGCTGTGGGCGATTGAAACGAATGGAGGCTTGGCATGATGGATTTCAACGCAGAATGGCGCACAATTCCAGATTGGCCGGAATATGAAATCTCCGAGGATGGTCATGTTCGGCGCGCGCTTGGCGGTAAAGGCACCCGCGCTGGTCGCCCGCTGAAGCCATGGACCAACTCGCAGAACCAGTATCTCTACGTCGCGCTATGGCGGAATAACCAAAAGAAAAGCATTCCAGTTCATCGACTTGTCGCAAGGGCATTTCTTGGAAAACCGCCCACGAAGCGCCACGTGGTTGCTCATAGCGACGGCAGTCGTGACGGAAACCAACCGTGGAACCTGCGTTGGGCCACACAACGCCAGAACATGGCCGACACGGTCCAACATGGCACGCACAATCGTGGTTCGCGGAACGGCCAGTCGAAGCTTGATGAAGTTTGCGTTCTTGCGAACCGCAAGATGCATGCCTTGGGCATTCCCAGACGAGAAGCAGCCTGCGGTTTTGGTGTCTCTCGTCAAACGGTCGATGACATCATCAACGGCAAGCGGTGGGGGCATTTCCAATGACCGGCATGCGCTTTACGCCCAAGGGCTATGGCGGCCATCGTCGCCACCCCGACGAGGTCAAACGCGACGGCTGGAAAGAGCAAGGCCTGCTAGCCGTCGCCGTCGACGATGACCGGCTCACCTGGCCCGAACGCGAATTGGTGCGCCAGCTTGGCGAGCGTCTCTACGGCAAACTGGAACGGGAGGCGCGCCATGGGTGATTGGACAACCACACGCGTGGAGGACCGGCTCGAGAGTGCGGCCGACGTCTTCCGCACCTTGCCCGGCGTCATGCCGCAGGGCTTCTTCAACGCATGGCCCGAGTATTTCCACAGCTTCGCGGACAAGGTTGGTCAGGAGCCGCAGATGCGGCAGCCCCGGCCGGGTCCGCGCCAGATCACCGAAGCCGAGGAGGCGTTGCTCTGGCTGCGCTGGCTGGAACGGGATGATGCCCGCATCGTCTGGCTGCGTGCCGAACGCACGCCGTGGAAACCGATCTGCTGGGAGATGGGACTGAGCCGGACAGCGGCGACCAAACGCTGGCAGTTCGGGCTCGCGGTGATCACCTGGCGTCTCCATGGCCGCCTGCCTCCGGCCCGACGTTCGCAGCGGTTCGTGATCGAAAATGCAAACAGCCTGTCAAGAACAATCGTCCTGTGAGGATTTTTTCCGGTGTACATCGCAGGGCCTTACACATTTCGAGAATGAGGCTACAAATTGGATATGCTCGGGAGAGGCGCGTGCGGGACAGCCCGCACCGTTGGCTTCCGGGGTCCAACCAAGGGTCCAGGTGGGGTCCAAGCGGCTAACCCACTGACTTTACGGGTCCTTCCTGGCCGTAAACCTATACGGGCGGGCGAAGCGCGCAATATCGCCAGCGACAGGGCCGGTTTTTTGGGAAGCCACCCCGGCAGGCATCCACCTGCGATCCTCTGAAAACTACAATAAAACAAACTCTTGGACCCGGACACGTCCGGTGGCCGCTGGACCCCTTGCGGAGTCCAGGCTGGCTGCCGGTGTTCGGAGTCCAGGGGTCCACCCCATTGAGGCGAACCGAAATCATGACGCTCAGCTTTGCCCCGGACGCGATTGAGACCTGGCCGCTGGCCAAGCTCCAGCCCTACGCGAAAAACGCGAAGGCGCACGGCGCTGATCAGGTTGCGAAGATCGCCGCCAGCATGGCGGAGTTCGGCTGGACTGTGCCCTGCCTCGTCGCCGACGACGGCGAGTTGATCGCGGGCCATGGCCGAGTACTGGCCGCGACGCAACTCGGACTGACCGACGCGCCGGTGATCGTTCTGGGCCATCTGACCGACGCGCAACGCCGGGCTTACCGGATCGCGGACAATAAATTGACCGAACTCGGCACTTGGGACGAGGCGCTGCTGTCGGCCGAGCTCAATGACCTGCTGGCCGAGGATTACGACCTTTCGCTGGTTGGTTTTTCCGATGGCGAGTTGGACAAGCTGCTGGCCTATGTGCCGGAGGAGGATGGCGACGAAGGTGGTGCCGGGGGCTCTGTGCCGCCGGTGACCATCCCCGAGCCGCCGCGCCATCCGGCATCGCAAACGGGCGATCTCTGGATCCTTGGCGACCATCGGCTGCTCTGCGGTGACAGCACCAGCAACGACGATGTGCGTCGCCTGATGAACGGTGAGCGGGCGATCCTGTTCGCCACCGATCCGCCATACCTCGTCGACTACGACGGCTCAAACCATCCGACACGGAACAAGGATTGGTCGGCGTCTTATGGCACCACCTGGGACGACAGTTCGCAGGGGGCGGAGCTCTACGACGGCTTCATTTCGGCGGCCGTGGCTGAGGCAATCGCCGAGGACGCGGCCTGGTATTGCTGGCACGCCTCGCGCCGTCAGGCGATGCTCGAGGCCTGCTGGGAAAAAGCCGGGGCCTTCGTGCACCAGCAGATCATCTGGGTGAAGGACCGCGGGGTTCTCACCCGGTCGCACTACCTCTGGAAACACGAACCCTGCTTCATGGGTTGGCGCCGCCCCAACCGCCCGCCCAAGGTGGCCGAAGAAACGCTGCCGTCCACGTGGGCACTGCCCAGCTTCGCCAAGGATGAGCGCCCCGACCATCCAACACCGAAACCGCTGGACGCCTTTGGCATCCCAATGCGCCAGCATGTGGCGCGGGGTGGGCTTTGCTACGAGCCGTTCTGTGGTTCGGGCTCGCAGATCATGGCGGGCGAGGCCAACGGGCGGCGCGTTTTTGCGATGGAGATCAGCCCGGCCTATATCGACGTCGCCGTTGAACGTTGGCAGGCCGACACCAGCCGCGACGCAATTCTTGATGGCGATGGCAGAGCTTTTGCACAGATCAGAACCGAGCGGCTGGGCGATAATGCTGACGCCCCCGCCGATACCCCCGACAAAGACGCCGATCCAGAACCCGCCCGCAAACCCAAATCCGCAGCGTGACATGCATGACCTGGCTCTACATCCCACCGGACGCGCTTCCGGAACCGAAGACACATGTCTCTTCGGCCTGTCCCTGTGCTCCGGCGCAGGCGGGCTCGACCTGGGGCTTACCATCGCCATCCCCGGATATCGTGCTGTGGGCTATGTCGAACGGGAGACCTACGCCGCAGCCACTCTCGTGGCGCGGATGGAAGATGCGTCCCTGGATCAAGCTGTTGTCTGGGACGACGTTGGAACTTTCGATGGCCGCCCGTGGCGCGGCGTGGTGGATATCCTCTCAGCCGGGTACCCTTGTCAGCCGTTTTCGGTTGCGGGGCGACGCCTCGGCACTGAAGACCCGCGCCACCTCTGGCCCCATGTCGCGCGCATCATCGGCGAAGTCGAACCACCTTTCGTCTTCCTCGAGAATGTCGCCCATCATCTCCGCCTCGGCTTCCCCGAAGTCGCCAGCGGACTGGTCGGCATGGGCTACCGCCTTGCGGCAGGCCTCTTTACGGCGGCGGAAGTCGGTGCGCCCCACCGGCGCGAGCGGCTGTTCATTCTCGCCACCCGCGAGGGTGACGAGTTGGCCGACCCCGCGCGCCTGCTCTGGGACCCGGTCGAGTGGCGGGAACCGGACCGAGATGATGCGGCTGTGGCCGACGCCCCGCGCCAGTGCCAACGAGAACCGGCAGACGAAACCGACGCCATCGCAGGAAGCGGGGCAGCACGGTATGAACCTCGCGACGACGGCTGCGCTGTGGCCGACGCCGCAGACCGACAATTTCCGCAGTCGGGGTGGCGAGAGGCGCGACGAGAAGGGTCTCGACCGGCTAGCGCGGGATTGGCCGACGCCAATGGCGAACGACGGCTGCAAGCCGAGCGCGGGCAACCGGCGGACGGCCGACCTGACCCATGCCAGCCGTATGTGGATGACGCCGACGGCGCGCGATCACAAGGACGGGGCGACGACATTGGCGAACACGCCGGTCAACGGCCTGCTTGGCCGCCAGGTCCTCACGATGCCGATGGCTGGGACCGATACCTCCGAGCCGCGCCGGACGCTAAACCCAGCATTCGTCGAGGCTCTGATGGGCTGGCCCACCGGGTGGACCGGCTTCGGCTCTGCGGCAACGGCGTGGTCCCACTGGTTGCCGCGCATGCGCTGCGAACTCTCGCGGCTGAACTGCTGGCCGATGGATGAGGCCGCCGCATGAAGCAGTCGCGCCTCATGTCGCTGGTCGAGGCCGTCGCCAACGTATTTGTCGGCTACGGCGTCGCGGTCGTAACGCAGATCCTGATCTTCCCGATCTTCGGCCTGCACACGACGCTGGCGCAGAACTTGAAAATGGGGGCAATCTTCACCGTGGTGAGCATCGCCCGATCCTTCGCTTTGCGACGCGTGTTCGAGGCGATCAGGATGCAGAGCGCCTATTGCGAGCCATTGAACGCATCTCGAACACCTGAACGACCGAACGATCAGATGGAGTAATTCCCGAAGCGCTTTCCGAACTTCTCAACGCCTGACTTGCCCAGTAGCGTCAGCTTGTTGTGCAACTTGTGGCCGGGAGATGCATTTCGGGCCTCGCGGGCCCAAACCTCTGCATCTATCTCCCATATTTCGAAATTCTTTCCGTCTGGCGCAAAGGCACAAAGGACGACATCGACACGTTCAAGGAGGGTGTTTAGGCATCCCCATTGAGTGTTGCGTCCCTTTGCGGTGCGCAATGTCGCACGACGACCATCTGGCAGTTTAAGCTCGGTCGCCACAGGGCTGATAAGCTCACCGATCTGGCCTGCGAGTGAACGACCAGCTGTGATTCCGAATTCGTAGCCCTCCCGGCCCGAAGCTTCGTCTTGTCCACCGCTTGACTTCGATTGCTTCGCAAATGTCAGCTTGAGTGCCTTCGGCAGGAAGCTGTCCAAAGCGCGGACGGCAACTGAGGCAGCTGAAAGGCTCGGGTTCTCAGCCAAGTACTTATCAAGACGGGATGCCAGATCGTTATCCAGCCGTACCGTAATTGCGTCGACCATTCGTGCTCACCTTTCAAGATGGTTGATGCAAGCATCCTGCATCCCTCAGAGGAAATCGTCAAGAGGTATGCATCATACCTCTTGACATCTGATCGGTCAGCGATGCTTCGGGCTGTTAAGCGATCCGGTAGACCCGCCCCCGATCCTCGACCTTCTCCGAAGTGACTTCGAGGCCAAGCTTCTTCTTCAGTGCGCCGGACATCGCGCCGCGCACCGTATGCGACTGCCAGTTAGTAGCTGCCATGACCTCTTCGATGGTCGCGCCTTCGGACGCGCGCAGCATGGCGATCAGCGTGGCCTGCTTGGTGCCCTCGCGCGGCGTGCGCGTCGTTGGCGCGGGTTTCACCTCGCTGGCTGTGTTCGGCGTGGGCTCCTCAGTCGGAGCTTCCGTCGCGCCCGCAGGCGCGGTGTTCGCGTCCTCGGGTTCGATCCCTATGACGGCGAGCCCTGCGTCGGTGGCGACCAGCGTGACGCCGTGGCCGTCGCCGGTCTCGCGCCACATGGGCTCGCCCTTGCGCATGTCGGCGTCGACCTCTTCGAGGAAGCCCTTGGCAAGCATGGCGCTGACCACCTTGGTGGCGGCCCCGCCGCGCAGGCTGTCGGGCAGCGGCAGTGCAATGCGGTCCTCGTTCTGGGCCGCGCGCGACAGGACGATCGTCTGGGTGTCGGAAAGCTTGGTCATGGGGTCGTCTCCGTGTTCGGGACCGCGACCGTCGCGGTCTTCTACGACCCCAAGCCGCGCAGGACGCGCGGCTGGAGTTCGGGCGTCACCCCGAGGTCAGATCAGCCCGAGGTCTCGCAGGAGCGCAGCGGCGTCTGGCAGCCGGTCGGTGGTGACATCGATGGCGATGGTCATGCTGTCGGCAGTGAGGCGTGCCAGAATATCGGCTTCCTCGCGCAATGATGCTTCGATCTCGTCAAGGACCGCCGGTATGCGGCTCGTGTCCCAAGGTTCGTTGAGGCCCCGAATGGCGATGCGGATGGTGCTGGTTTCCATGGCGTTGGCTCCGCTCACTCCGCGTGCTCACCCTCGCTGAAGGCGCTGTCGGTGATGCGCTTCAGGAGGCTGGCGTAGTGCTCAAGGGTGCCGACATGGCCCCAGTTGATCTCGTCGGGGTGGGCGTTGAAGTGGTCGTCGCTCAGGCTTGCCAAGCGCGCCAGCATCTCGTCGATCTCGGCCTTCTTGCCGATGAAAGCGTTGAGCGCTGCTTCCTTGTTCCGCGCAGCCCTTTCGGCGCGCAGTTGGTGGCGGGGCGTTGTCTGGGGGTTCAGGCGGGTCATCGTGGCGGCTCCGTTGTGAGTTGCATCGTTTTCATAGGACCACGTTCGCTCTGGTGCGGAGGCTTATCAACTACATAAGCATATGATTTTGAATGATAATCGGAGCGCGCAATGGAGGGTCTGAGCGAGCGCCAATACGCCGCCCGCGTCGGCCTCTCACGCGGGGCAATCCAGAAGGCCAAGGCGACGGGGCGGCTGGTGATGCACGGCGATGGCAGCATCGACGCGGTGGCCAGCGATGCCCTGCGCGCCGAGGCAACCGATCCGTCAAAGACCCGCAAGCCTCCGGAGCCGAAACTGAAGCCTGTCCCGGAGGCGGCGGTATCCGCCGTAGGCGAAACGCTGCGCGAACAGGGCTTGGCGGCACCTCCCGTCGGAAGCGGCACCACCTTCCTTCAGGCCAAGACGGCGAACGAAGTGCTGAAGGCGCAGGAACGCCGCATCCGGCTGCAAAAGCTGAAGGGCGAGCTGATCGACCGGGCGCGCGCGCTGTCGCTGGTCTTCCGGTTGGCGCGGCAGGAGCGCGACGTCTGGGTCAACTGGCCAGCCCGTGCGGCGGCGCTGATGGCGGCCGATCTGGGCGTGGAGCCCGCCGCGATGCAGAAGGTTCTGGAGAAACATGTCCGTGCCCAGCTCGACGATCTTGCCGAGGTCAAACCCGATCTCCGGTGATGCAGACGATATGCTGGAATTCGACGGCGCGGCTGAGATCCTGCGCGCCTGGGGCGCCGGCCTCACGCCGGATCCGGACTTGACCGTATCGGAATGGGCGGACCGGCACCGGATGCTGTCCGGTCGCGCATCGGCCGAGCCGGGCCGGTATCGCACGGCGCGGACGCCCTATATGGGCGAAATCATGGACCGGCTGTCGCCCGGCGATCCCACACAGCGGATCGTGTTTATGAAGGCCGCTCAGGTCGGCGCGACCGAGGCCGGAAACAACTGGATCGGCTTCGCGATCCACCAGGCGCCGGGGCCAATGCTCGCGGTCCAGCCGACGGTGGAACTGGCGAAACGGAACTCACGACAACGGATTGATCCGCTGATCGACGAAAGCCCGGAATTGCGTGAGCGGGTCAAACCAGCGCGCTCGCGCGACGCGGGCAACACCATGCTGTCGAAGGAATTCGCCGGTGGCATCCTGATCATGACGGGAGCCAACTCGGCGGTCGGGCTGCGCTCCACCCCGGCGCGCTACATCTTCCTCGACGAGGTCGACGCCTATCCGGCATCGGCCGACGAGGAAGGCGACCCCGTCACGTTGGCCGAGGCGCGCTCGCTGACCTTCGCCCATCGGCGCAAGGTGTTCCTGGTCTCGACGCCCACCATCCGGGGGCTGAGCCGGATCGAGCGAGAGTACGAGGCGAGCGACCAGCGCCGGTACTTCGTGCCGTGCCCGCATTGCAGCCACGCGCAGTGGCTGAAGTTCGACCGGCTGCGCTGGCAGAAGGGCCGCCCGGAGACGGCTGAATATCACTGCGAGGGCTGCGAGCAGACCATCGCAGAACACCACAAGACGGCGATGCTGGAGGGCGGCGAATGGCGGGCGACCGCCACCGCCGCCGATCCGACCACGGTCGGTTATCACCTCTCGGCGCTCTATTCGCCGATCGGCTGGCTGAGCTGGGAGCGGATCGTGCGGGCTTGGGACGCGGCGCAGGGGTCTGACGAGGCGATCAAGGCGTTTCGCAACACGATCCTCGGCGAGACCTGGGTCGAGACCGGGGAAGCCCCGGACTGGCAGCGGCTCTATGACCGGCGCGAGCGCTGGACATCCGGCACCGTGCCAGCTGGCGGGTTGTTTCTGACCGCCGGGGCCGATGTGCAGAAGGACCGGATCGAGGTCGACGTCTGGGCCTGGGGCCGCGGGCTGGAAAGCTGGCTCGTCGATCACGTCGTGATCGAGGGCGGTCCCGACCGGCACGACGCCTGGTCGGAACTGACGGCGCTGCTGGATCGAAGCTGGCCGCATGAACGTGGCGCGCATCTCAGGATCGCGCGGCTCGCCATCGACACCGGCTACGAGGCCCCGGCGGTCTATTCCTGGTCGCGGGCGCAAGGCTTCGCGCAGGTCTCCCCGGTGAAGGGCGTCGAGGGGTTCAACCGCTCGAGCCCGGTCTCGGGGCCGACCTTCGTCGATGCGACCGAGGGCGGCAAACGCCTGCGGCGCGGGGCGCGGCTCTGGACCGTGGCGGTGTCGACCTTCAAGGCCGAAACCTATCGCTTCCTACGGCTGGCGCGGCCGACCGAGGAGGAGATGGCCGACGGGGCGGCATTCCCGCCCGGCTCGGTGCACCTGCCGCATTGGGTCGAGAGCGAATGGCTGAAGCAGTTCGTCGCCGAGCAGCTGGTGACGGTGCGCACCAAGCGCGGCTTCGCACGGCTGGAATGGCAGAAACTGCGCGAGCGCAACGAGGCGCTGGATTGCCGGGTCTATGCCCGCGCCGCCGCCTGGATCGCGGGTGCGGATCGCTGGACCGACGAGAAATGGCGTGACCTCGAGGATCAACTCGGTGTCGCCGACGCCTCTGCGGATCCCGCGGGGCAGATCAACAGGCAAGCGCAGACGTCGCAGGGAAAACGCCAATCCGACTGGCTCGGACGGCGCGGAGGATGGTTTTGATGACGGACTGGACAGAAACCGAACTTTCGGCTCTGCGCCGGGCCTATGCCAGCGGCACAACCCGGGTGAGCTATGACGGGAAATCCGTTGACTATGGCTCGGCCGAGGATCTGCTGGCACGCATCCGCACCATCGAGCGGGCTATCGCGGGGACGACCCAGCCATTGCCGGTCGCTGGGCTTTCGGGCTTCTCGCGTGGGGATCGCTGATGTCGGCCAACTGGTTTGATCACGCGATTGCCTCGGTGGCACCGCGCACGGCGGCGCGCCGTGTTCTCGCCAGGCAGGCGTTCGAAACCCTGACGCGGGGCTATGATGGCGCGGCGAAGGGGCGGCGGACGGAGGGCTGGCGCGCACCGGGCACATCGGCCGACACCGAGGTTGGCGTGGCCGGGGCGCTCTTGCGTGACCGGATGCGCGATCTGGTGCGCAACAACCCGCATGCGGCGAAGGCCGTGGCGGTTCTGGTGAACAACATCGTCGGTGCGGGCATCATGCCTCGGGCGGCGAGCGGCAACGACACGTTGGACCGGAAGGTCGATGCGCTGTTCGCCCGGTGGTCAGACGCCGCCGACGCGGACGGCCAACTCGATTTCTACGGCCTGCAAACGCTGATCTGCCGCGAGATGGTTGAAGCGGGTGAGGTGCTGGTGCGCCGACGTTTGCGGCGCGCAAGCGATGGTCTGCCCGTCCCGCTGCAATTGCAGGTGCTGGAGGCGGACTTCCTCGACGCCACGAAATCCGGCGTACTCGGCGCGGGCCGTCTCGTGCAGGGGATCGAGTTCGACCCGGTCGGCAAACGCCGGGCCTATTGGCTGCACGCCGAACACCCCGGCGACGCGTACGGCGCACTGCAGAATGGGCTGCAGAGCCGCCCAGTTCCCGCGACCGAGATCGCCCACGTCTATGAAAAACAGCGCACCCAGGCGCGCGGCGTTCCCTGGGGTGCGCCGGTCATCCGCAGCTTGCGCGATCTCGACGACTACGAGGTGGCCGAACTGGTCCGCAAGAAGACCGAGGCCTGCGTGACCGCCATCGTCTTCGGCGATGACGAGGCGCAGCAGGGCATCGCGCCCTCCGTGGTGGACGCGGATGGCAACCGGGTCGAGCAGTTTGAGCCCGGGCTGATCGCTTATGCGCGAGGCGGCAAGGATATCCGCTTCAACCAGCCCTCGGCCACCGGCGGCTACGGCGAATACAAGCGGGCCAGCCTGCACACGATCTCGGCCGGCTTCCGGGTGCCCTATGAATTGCTGACCGGGGATCTCAGCCAGGTCAACTATTCGTCGATCCGGGCGGGGCTCGTGGAGTTCCGCCGCCAGATCGACGCAGTGCAGTGGCAGCTATTCATCCCGATGTTCTGCGCGCCGGTCTGGCGTTGGTTCACCGAGGCCGCATGGGCGGCGGGCCAGATCCCGACGCCGGATGTACCGGTCGAATGGTCTCCACCGAAGTTCGAGGCCGTCGATCCGCAAAAGGACGCGATGGCCAACCTGCTGTCGATCCGCTCCGGCACCATGACGCTGGCCGAGGTGATTGCCCGCCAGGGGCGCAACCCCGATGCGGTGCTTTCCGAGATCGCCGCGACCAACGCCAAGCTCGACGCGCTGGGGCTCGTCCTCGACAGCGACCCGCGCCGTGTCACCAAGACCGGCAGCGCGCAGACCAGCGACCCGGCGAACGATCCGGACGCTGACACCACCGCCGACGCGGAAACCGATCCGGCGCAGGCCGACGAACAGGACTGACCAGCATGGACACGATGATCGAATTACCGGCCCTGCGCCGGTCGGCGGAGCTTGCGCCGAACTCAGCCGATACCGAAGCCCGCACCGTTGAGGTGATCTGGTCGGCTGGGGCGCGGGTCCGCCGGTCGACGCTGTTTGGCGAGCCCTATGACGAAGAACTGAGCCTCGATCCGACCCATGTGCGGCTGGATCGCCTGAACGCGGGCGCACCGTTTCTGAAGGTGCACGAGATCGATACGCTCGACGCCGTGATCGGCTCGGTCGTCCCGGGCTCGGCGCGCATCGAGAACGGTCGCGGCATCGCACAGGTCCGGATCAGTGAGCGCGCTGATGTCGAACCGATCTGGCGGGACATCCAGGCGGGCCACATTCGTGCTGTGTCGATCGGCTACCAGGTCCACCGCTTCGAGGTCTCGAAACCCGAAGCCGCCCGCGAACTTTGGCGCGCGGTCGACTGGACGCCCTTCGAGGTGTCCGCCGTGCCCGTTGGCGCGGACCCCGCCGCAGGCTTCCGCGCCCAATCCCCCCTTCACGACTGCGTCCTCCATCGCCGGGACGTCCCACCCACCAACACAGGAACCATCCCGATGACGGACAAACCCAACGCCCCGGCCGAAGAGGCCACAGACCAACCCAACGACGCCAATGCTGTCAAGGACACCACCATGACTGAACCCAAGACGCCTGTGGCCGAGCCGCAGGTCGCTGCCGTTGAGACCCGGACGCAGCCGAAGCCGCAGAAGGCCAGTTCTGCCGCAGTGCCAGATACCGAAGCTGTCGCAACCCGCGCCCGCGAAACCGAACGCGATCGCGTCTCCACGATCTACGATCTGGCTGGCCGTCTGAACCTCGAGCGCAGCTTTGCCGAGGATCTGGTCAAGCGCGGCACGGATATCGGCGAGGCCCGCCGTCTGATCCTCGATCAGGTCGCCGCGAAATCCGAGGAAACCCGCACCTTCAGCCAGGTGTCGATCCCGCTCGGTGGCCGTGACGAGCAGATCACCCGCCGTGACGCCGTGGCCAACGCACTCCTGCACCGCTACAGCCCGACGCTCTTCTCTCTGGAAGATGCCGCCCGCCAATATCGCGGCATGACGCTCATGGAACTGGCCCGTGAAAGCCTCGGAAATGCTGGGGTCAACACGCGTGGCCTGTCGCGCGACGAGGTAGCAACGCGCGCGCTGCATTCGACGTCCGACTTCCCGGAGATCCTGTCGGCGGTCACCAACAAGACGCTGCGGCAGGCCTATGACGCCTATCCCCGGACCTTCATGCTGTTCTGCCGCCAGGTGCTCGCCACCGATTTCAAGGCGATGCACCGCGTGCAGCTTGGCGAGGCCCCGCAGCTTCTGGAAGTCGGTGAGAGCGGCGAGTTCAAGCGCGGCACGCTGGGCGAGAGCAAGGAGAGCTATAAGGTCAAGACCTATGGCCGGGTCGTCGCGATCACCCGCCAGACCCTGATCAACGACGATCTCGACGCCTTCACCCGGATCCCGGCGATGTACGGCAACTCGATCGCGCAGCTGGAGTCGGACGTGGTCTGGGGCATTATCACCGCCAACCCGGCGATGGCCGACGGCAACGCCCTGTTCCACACCAGCCACAAGAACCTCGCGGGAACCGGCGCGGCGCTGGCGGTGGATGCCGTAGGTGCGGCGCGGGCGGCAATGGCGAAACAGACCGGCCTCGACAAGAAGACGGTGCTGAACGTCCGCCCCGCCTTTCTGATCGTGCCCGCTTCTCTGGAGCTGAAGGCGGAGCAGATGGTCGCGCAGAACCTCGTGCCCGCCGCGACCTCCAACGTCGTACCGCAATCGATCCGCACGCTGGCGCCGATCAGCGAGCCTCGGCTGGATGCCGCCAGCGAGACCGCTTGGTATCTGGCGGCCAGCCCGAACCAGATCGACACCATCGAGTACGCCTATCTCGAAGGTCAGCAGGGCGCCTACATCGAGACGCGCAATGGCTTCGACGTCGACGGAGTCGAGATCAAGTGCCGCCTCGATTTCGGTGCCAAGGCCATCGACTGGCGCGGCCTTTACAAGAACCCGGGCGCATAAACCGGGCCATCGCCGACATCTCACCTCTGACGGGCGGTCCAATCGGGCCGCCCGTTCCCGTTTGGAAAGGATCCTGCAATGAAGAACTACGTCCAGCCCGGCAACACCATCACCCTGACTGCGCCCTATGCCGTGACATCCGGCGACGGCCTGCTCGTTGGCTCCATCTTCGGCGTTGCCGCCGGGGATGCCGCCAATGCCGAAACGGTCGAGACCGCGCTCGTCGGCATATTCGACCTGAAGAAGGTCGCATCTCAAGCCTGGTCTGCCGGTGACAAGGTCTATTGGGACAACACCAACAAGGAAGCCACCAAGACCGCCACGGCGAATACGCTGATCGGCGTGGCCACCGAAGCGGTCGCAGGCGGCGCGGGTGACTTGATCGGCCGGGTGCGCTTGAACGCGAGCTTCTGATGACGGCCTTCGCCGCCATTCTGGATGCGCTGTTCGCTGATCCCAACATCGGGCGAGAGGCGGTCTACACCTCCGACGGCGGCGCGCCCGTGCTGGTGCGCATCGTCTCGCGGCAGGCCGATGCCATCACAGACTTCGGCGACGCGCGGCTCTGGTCGGAAACGACCCGGATCGACCTGCGCGTCGCGGAGGTTCCGGCCCCGCGCCCGGGTGACCGCTTGGAAATCGATGGCGACGCCTTCCTCTTTCAGGGCGAGCCTGTGCGCGACCGGGAACGGTTGGTCTGGACCGTTGATCTGAGGCCCGCGTGAAGCTCAAGCTCGACATCGATCCGGACATTGTGGCCATGATGGCGGCAGAGGTCGCGGCGGGCGAACGCGCGGTGACGGCCGCAATGCGCGAGGCTGGAACCGGACTGAAGTCTGCTTGGCGTATGCAGATTACTGGCGCGGGACTAGGGCGACGGCTTGCCAACTCGATCCGTAACCAGAACTTCCCGAGGTCGGGCGAGAGCCTGGATGCCGCTGCGCTGGTCTGGTCCAAGGCCCCGGTCATCATTGGAGCGCATGACACTGGGCCGCTGATCCGATCGAAGGATGGGTTCTGGCTGGCAATCCCGCTGCCCGCCGCAGGAAAATCCACGCGTGGCGGGCGGATCACGCCGGGTGAATGGGAGCGGCGACGCGGTCTGCGTCTACGCTTCGTCTATCGCCGGACGGGTCCGAGCCTGCTGGTGGCGGAAGGGCGGCTGAATACGAAGGGCCAAGCGGTTGTGTCGCGCTCCAAGACCGGGCGCGGAAAGGTCACCGCGCCGATCTTCCTGCTGGTACCACAGGTGAAGCTGCCCAAGCGGCTGAACCTCGACAGGGACGCTGAACGCGCGTTCGACAGCGTGCCAGGGCTGATCGTCGCAAACTGGGTGGAGGCAAGATATTTCACCATCTAAAGCTGTCGAAAGAAATACCCGTCAAGTGGTCAGTGCTGAATGATTGATATTCGTTGTCGCCGAGGCTTTCGGTTGAAAACGCGATGATTTCCTGCCGGGTAATATCCTTGTCGAATAACTCAGTTCTTCGTGTGTCCATAATCGTTGTAAGTGAAAAAACGGAGGTCACGGCCCCTGCAAAGAAAACAGTCGCACGCGCTGCCCAAGTGAAGTAGCGGCGGCTCAGATGCGGTATTTTTGATGAAATCCACAGGCTGTTCAAGATAGCGAGAACGAACGATGAAGCAAAGAGGATATTCATGAGCCACCGTTGTGGTCCTGCATCCTTGTAACGTTCGTATCTCAGCAGTTCGAGATTTTGAAGTGAAGCTTGAAGCTCGGAATATTGCGAAGATGTCATGCGCTCAATAACGCGAATTCCACCTTGCTTGAAACCACGGAAGTACAGCTCTGTTTCCGCTTGAATTAACTTCTCAAGGTAGACGTTGTAAGGGGAGGTTAGAAATTCAGAGCGATCTTCATAAAAGCGCTCAGAAAATATGAGGTCTCGCCCAATCCCATCTTGTGACTGAAATTCAATGAAGAGCGATGCTGCCATAACTGCAGCAGACAGCAGAAGATTCCTTAGGAAGTCAAATATGTCTTTGATCGTCATCGGTCACTCTACCTAATTATCCTCGCTTAGCGTGCGCTCTCAAATCGCCCTCACTCGGCATAGTCGCGCCTTGTTCACTGGAAGTATAGCCAATTGACAGTTCGCGAAACCATCCTCACCGCGCTGTACGCGCGGCTCTCGATGTTGCCCGCCACCGCCCTGCGCGGCGAGGTGCTGCCCGAGCGCATCCCGACCGAGGGCTTGTTGATCCTGCGAGACGGCGAACCGGGCGAGCCCGAGGTCACGCTGTCACCGCTGCGCTACCACTACCAGCACCGGGCCGAGATCGAAGCGGTCGTGCAAGGCACCGACCGTGACGACGCCTTCGACACACTGACCTCCAGCATTGGCGCGGCGCTTGCTGTCGATCGGACGCTCGGCGGGCTCTGCGACTGGGTCGAAGCCGAAGCACCACGGTCAGTCGATCTGCCGGTCGAGGGCGCAGCCAGTCTGAAGGCCGCCGTCATTCCGGTGGTGCTGCATTATTCGACGGCCGACCCACTGGCCTGATCCCAACAACCTGAGGAGAACACGATGGCACGAGCCCAAGGGGCGCGGGCGCAGATGGCGCTTGCGTTTGAGACAACCTATGGAACGCCGCCGGTGGGCGGTTTCACAAAGATGCCCTTCGCCAGCACCTCGCTGGGCGCAGAGCAACCGCTGCTGAACTCCGAGCTTCTCGGCTACGGGCGCGATCCGCTGGCACCGATCAAGGACGCAGTGACGGCGGATGGCGATGTCGTGGTGCCGCTCGACGCGGAAGCCTTCGGGTTTTGGCTTAAGGCGGCCTTTGGTGACCCGACCACGACCGGCACCGGTCCCTGGACCCACGAGTTCCAGTCGGGGTCCTGGTCGCTGCCCAGCATGTCGATCGAGACCGGTATGCCCGAGGTGCCGCGCTACGCGATGTATTCCGGCTGCGTGCTCGACCAGATCAATTGGCAGATGCAGCGCTCTGGTCTGTTGACCGCAACGGCCCGGCTGGTGGCGCAGGGCGAAACCGTGGGCACAACCACCAGCGCCGGGACACCCGCCACGCTGGAATTGCAGCGCTTTGGCCATTTCAATGGGGCGATCACGCGAAACGGCTCGGCGCTCGGCAACGTGGTTTCAGCCGACATCACATACGCCAACAATCTCGACCGGATCGAAACCATCCGCTCGGACGGCCGCATCGACGGGGCAGACCCGTCCATTGCGGCTCTGACCGGCTCCATCGAGGTCCGGTTCGCGGATCAGACGCTGGTGACACAGGCAATCAACGGCGATCCCTGCGAGCTTGAGTTCGCCTATGTGCTGCCCTCTGGCGAGAGCTTCACGTTCACCGTGCACGCCGTTTACCTGCCGCGCCCCCGGATCGAGATTTCCGGGCCGCAGGGTGTGCAGGCCACCTTCGACTGGCAGGCGGCCCGCGACAGCACGGTCGGTCGGATGTGCACCGCAACCCTGATCAACGATATTGAGGTATACTGATGCTTTCGCTTGATCTGACGAACACGCCGCACTGGCATGATCTCGCACCAGGTGTGCGGGCAGAGCTCCGTCCACTGACTACGGCCCTGATGGTTGCGACGCGCAGCGATCCAGCCGTCGAGGCGGTCCCCGAGACCGCGTCCGACGAAGAACGCGCCCTCGCCTTTGCCAAAGCGCTGGCACGACGGGCAGTGATCGCTTGGGAGGGCATCGGCGACGCAGGCGGCAATCCCATCGACCCAAGCCCAGAAGCGATCGACGCGCTTCTCGATATCTGGCCGATCTTCGAGGCCTTCCAGCTGAGCTACGTTTCCAAAGGTCTGCTGCTGGAACAGGAAAAAAACGTCTCCGCGTCCTTGCCGAGTGGTCCTTCGGCGGGGGCGACCGATACTGCCAAGCCTGCCAAACGGCGTGCAAAGACTGCCCGGCGCGGCTGAACCAGCCTTCGACATTTGAGGGCTGGCAGGTCTGGGACCTCGTTGGCCGTCTTGGCGGCCAGCTGCGAGTTCTGCCGGGCGCGGTGATCGGCTGGGACCTTACCGCGGCGCTCGCCCTCAGTGACGCACTCGGCGTGCCACCTGCCGCAGCAGCTGAACTGCTGCCTGTCATAGAAGCGGTGATGGTCACCAAACTCAACGAACAGATGGATCACTCGCATGGCGGAAAAACGGGTTAGCGTCCGACTTGCCGCAGTCGGCGGCCGACAGGTGCGTGCCGAACTGGAAGGTGTCGGCGAGGCTGGAGCGCGCGGTTTCGGGCGGCTTAGCCGCGAGATGGAAGCGGCCAACACCCGGCTCGCGGCATTTTCCCGCCGCGTCGCGGTGGCTGCCGCTGCCGCCGTGGCCGCCGCCGCTGCCGCTGGCGTCGCTATGGTCCGCTCCGGCCTTCAGACGGTCGATGCACAGGCAAAGCTGGCACAATCGCTGGGAACTACCGTGGCCTCGATCCAGACGCTGGAGCGCGCGGGCGAGCTGGCGGGCGTCTCCATATCGGGCATCGAACAGGCGACAAAGGATCTGACGCGCCGCCTCAGCCAGGCGGCCGCCGGGACTGGTCCCGCCGCCGATGCGCTGGATCGACTCGGGCTCTCGGCCACCGACCTGATCGCGCTGCCGCTGGACCAGCGGGTCGGTGCGATCAACGCGGCCATCGAGGAATTTGTGCCCGCAGCCGAACGCGCGGCCGTCGCCGGTCAGCTTTTCGGCGAGGAAGGCTCCATCGCCATGTCGCGCATCGACACCGCGACGCTGCGCCAGGCGACGGAGGACGTCATCGCTTTCGGCGTTGTCGTCTCCGAGCAGGATGCCGACCAGATCGAGCGCACCAATGACGCGATCTCCCGGCTTGGCCTGATCTGGCGCGGGCTGTCGAACCAGCTGGCGGTCGCTGCGGCACCCGCGTTGGAAGCGGTCGCGAATGCCATGGCAGCCGTGGCAAGCCGCACCGGTCCGCTCGGCATCGCGATCCGAGGCCTGTTCGACAATATCGGCCGTCTGACCACCTATGCCGCCACTTTTGTGGCCTTTCTTGCAGGGCGTTGGGTCGCCGGGATGGCTGTCGCGGCGCTGTCGGTCCGTGGGCTCGCCACCGCGCTGGTCCTGCTGCGCGGGGCGCTGATCCGCACCGGCATCGGGGCATTGATCGTTGGCGCGGGCGAACTCGTCTATCAGTTCACCCGCCTTGTGTCCGGTGCGGGCGGGTTCGGCGAGGCGATGTCGCTCCTGAAGGACCTCGCGGTCGAGGTCTGGGACCGCATCAAGATGGGGGCTGCAGCGGCGGGGGCTGCGGCCACGGCGATGTTCTTCGATTTGAAGGCCGATGCCGCCTCAGGCATGCAGAGCGCCATCGAGAGCGTCGTGGCTTTTGGCAACACGGCTGCAAACACGTTTGAGGGGGCCTATGAGGCGATCAAGGCAATCTGGGGCATGCTCCCGGCGGCCATCGGCGATCTGGCGTTTCAGGCGGCCAACAGCCTGATCGATGGCGTCGAGGCGATGCTGAACGGCGTTGTTTCTCGGATCAACACATTCATTGGTGGGATCAACCAAGGGTTGGAAGCGCTCGGGTCGGAGCGGCGTATCTCGATCATCCCCGATCTCGAACTTGGTCAGATCGAGAACCGTTTTGAGGGTGCAGCGAGCGCCGCGACCACAGCCGCACAGACTGCCTTCGACCGCGCTTTTGAGGATAACCCGCTTTCCGCACCCGATCTCGGGCTCACCGCGGCGGCCAATACTGCGCTTGCCACGGCCAACACCTATCGCGGTGCGGCGCGCGATCTGGCTGAGGGCGCGCGAGCGCCGCTCGCCAGCTGGCAAGCCCTGCGTGACGCGGTGCGTGGGACCGACGAGGCCAGTGCCGACGCGTTGACCGAGGCCACAGGCGCGGCCGAGCGGCTGGAGACGGCGCTTGGCGATGCCGGACAGGCGGCCACGGGTGCGGGCGCAGCGGCCGGGGCTGCTGCCACTGCAGCCGAACCTGACACCGACGCCGCAGTTTCCGGCTGGCAGGCGGTCATCGCAGCGCTCAGCGACTATGCCAGCAAGGCGCGCGAAATTGGCGGGGACATCGGTCAGAGCCTCGTCAGCGCATTTCAGTCCGCTGAAAATGCAGTCGGCAATTTCGTGAAGACCGGCAAGCTGGATTTTCGCGATCTGGTCACCTCACTGCTGGCCGATCTCGCCAAGCTGGCGGCGCGTCGGTTCATCCTCGGGCCGATCGCCAACGCGCTCTCCGGCGCGCTTGGGGGTGCGGGCGGCATCTTTGCGAACATTCTGCATGCGGGCGGCGTGGTCGGGGCTGCTGGTCCCTCCCGCATGGTTCCGGCGATGGCCTTTGCGGCTGCGCCCCAGATGCATTCCGGTGGTGTGGCGGGGCTCCGCCACGACGAGGTCCCGGCCATCCTGCAGCGCGGCGAGCGCGTGCTGTCGCGGCGTGAAACGCAATCCTATGGCGGAGGTAGTGATGTGAACGTCACCATCATGGCCCGTGACGCCGAGAGCTTCCGGCAGTCCCGCACGCAGGTCGCGGCCGACATTGCCCGCGCCGTGTCGCTCGGCCGGAGGGGGATGTAATGGCGTTTCACGAGGTCCGGTTTCCCGACAATATCAGCCGGGGTGCGCGCGGTGGGCCCGAGCGGCGGACCCAGATCGTCGAACTCGCTTCCGGCGACGAGGAGCGCAACGCCAGCTGGGCCAACTCGCGCCGCCGCTATGATGTCGCTTACGGCATCCGCCGCGCGGACGATCTGGCGGCGGTCGTCGCCTTCTTCGAGGCGCGAAACGGACGCCTGTATGGTTTCCGTTTCAAGGACTGGGGCGACCACAAGTCCTGCCTGCCTTCGGGCACGCCATCGCCAACCGACCAGGCGATCGGCACCGGTGACGGCGCGAAGACCGCCTTCCAACTAGTGAAGCACTATACCTCAGGCGCACAATCCTGGACGCGCGCCATCGCCAAACCGGTGGTGGGCAGCGTGCGCATTGCACTCGGCGGGGTGGAGCAGCCCTCCGGGTGGTCGGTCGACACGGCCACCGGCGTCATCACCTTCAGTGCCGCTCCAGGTTCTGGCGTCACCATCACAGCAGGCTTCGAGTTCGACGTGCCGGTTCGTTTCGACACCGATGCCCTCGACGTGACGCTTGATCTTGAGCGGCTCGGCTCGATCACCTCCATTCCACTGCTGGAACTCCGCCGATGAAAAACATCACCCCCGATCTGCAAGCGCATCTGGACGACGGCACAACAACGCTGGCCTGGTGCTGGCGCATCGCCCGCGCGGATGGCTTGAGCTTCGGCTTCACCGATCACGACCGGACGCTGACCTTCGACGGCACGGATTTCGAGCCGGAGAGCGGGCTCACGGCGTCCGAGGTGCGCTCGGGATCGGATCTGTCGGTTGATGCGCAGGACGCAGAGGGCGTGCTGACCTCGGACCGCATCACCGAGACCGACATTCTCGATGGCCGCTGGGACAACGCGGAGGTCGAGGTCTGGCGGGTGAACTGGGCCGACACGGTCCAGCGCGTGCTGATGCGGCGCGGCGCCATCGGTCAGATTCGGCGTGGGCGGCTGGCCTTCGTCGCCGAGGTCCGCTCCCTCGCCCATGTCCTCGGCCAGACGGTCGGGCGGACCTTTCAAGAGACCTGTGATGCCGCGCTCGGTAACGCGCGCTGCGGCGTCGATCTGGAGGACCCCGCTTTCAAGGGTGCGGGCGTCGTGATCGATCTTCTGCGCGACCGGGCGTTTACCGCGTCGGGGCTCGGCGAGTTCGCCTCCGGCTGGTTCACCTTCGGGACGGTCGAATGGACCAGTGGCGCGAACGCCGGGCGGCGGGCTGAGATCATCGCGCATGACATGACCGACGGCATCGCAGTGCTGACACTGCTCGAAGCTCCGGTACGATCCATCGCCGAAGGTGACGCCTTCATTGTCCGCGCGGGGTGTGACAAGCGTCTGGAGACCTGCGGCGCGAAGTTCGCAAATACCGTCAACTTTCGTGGCTTCCCGCACATCCCCGGACAGGACGCGGTTCTCCGCTACGCCACCAAGGATGGTGGGCATGAGGGGGCGGTGCTGTAAGTGAATAGGAACGTAGAGGTTGGATACCTCAGAAAACCTACGGCCACCTCCTTCGAATCCATTCGCGCAACCATATTTCGCCTTCGGACAACTTGATGCAACCGGCGGCGCTTAAATCATCAATGATTTTTGCAAATGTTCCTTGGCTGAGTTCATTCAGATCGAACTCCGCGAGCGCATTGTTTGTTAATCTTCTGGCCGTTTCTTCGGAGATACGCCGGTTTCCGTCATGGTTTTCCCACATGGTCAGGATTGCTACGGCATGCTGCTGTCCAAGATCAATTTTTGCGGTGGAATATAAGTCTCTCCATATTACCAGTGCGCCAAGGCAAATTAGCCAAGGATTCGCCGCCGCCCCCGCGCCCGTAAGCACGATGGCTGGTAGTGCACTGATTAGCTTAGGCCAATTCAGAGAAATGTTGCCAGGCTTGACGCTGACACCGCCTTTACGTCCGCCACCAGAAACAAGAATGAGCTCCATTCTATGCTCAGTTTCTGGAACAGTAGGGGGATCTACCCGGCAAAAAGCTTCAAGCAGTGCGCTCTTTTCATCTTTTGAGAGCGACAGCGACTCATCGCTGACGTTCTCCAGTTTTCCGATCAGTGAATCCAACCCAATTTCAGTCACTTAATCAAATCCTCCAATCAACACTGGGCGCAATTTCGATGATTACAGCTAACAAAACTACCGGCAAGTTCAGACTTGTCGATAGGAACAAGAGTGTTGTCGCCATCGCGCGGTCCTGGCTCGGCACGCCGTATCACGATCAGGCCAGCCTCCGGGGCGTCGGCTGCGACTGCCTCGGGCTGGCGCGTGGCGTCTGGCGCGAATTCGTCGGGCCAGAGCCGTTCCCGATCCCGCCCTACAGCCGCGACTGGGGCGAGACCGGGCCGCGTGAGGTTCTTGCGGATGGCGCTCGGCGCATGATGCCGGAGATCGCACCTTCTGATGTTGTTCCGGGCGCGTTGGTCCTCTTTCGCATGCAGCCCCGCGCCATTGCCAAGCATGTCGGGATCCTCACCGGGCCCGACAGTTTCCTCCACGCCTATGAGCGGCTCGGCGTCATCGAGGAACCGCTCACCCCGTCCTGGCGGCGGCGCGTCGCCTTCGCCTTCCTGTTCCCCCAACGCTGAGTCCCCGACATGGCCACCCTCGTTCTCGGTGCCGCAGGTGCCGCCATTGGCGGCAGCATTGGCGGCGCGATCCTCGGCGTCAGCGCCGCGACCATCGGTGGCTTCATCGGCTCCACCATCGGCTCGGTGGTCGACAGCTGGATCATCTCGTCACTGGCTCCCACCCAGCGGATCGAAGGCGCGCGGCTGGACAATCTGCGCATCACCTCGGCCACCGAAGGGGCTGTGATCCCGCGCCTCTATGGCCGGATGAGGATCGGCGGCAATATCATCTGGGCCACCGATTTCCGCGAGGAGACTAAGACCACCACGCAAGGCGGCGGCAAGGGCGGCGGGGGTGGCGGCAAGGTCAAGACGACCGAGTATTTCTACTATGCGAGCTTCGCCGTGGCTCTCTGCGAGGGGCCGATCACTGGCATTGGCCGCATCTGGGCCGACGGCAAGCTGCTGGATACCGGCGGGATCACATGGCGCTGGTATCCGGGCGACGAGAGCCAGGCGGCCGATCCGTTTATCTCAGCCAAGATGGGCACGGCAAACACGCCAGCCTATCGTGGCACCGCCTATGTGGTTTTCGAGGACCTGCCGCTCGGCAATTACGGCAACCGCATCCCGCAGATGAGTTTCGAGATTTTCCGCCCGCTGGCCGATCCGGACACGGCGGAGGGTCTCACGCAGGCTGTGACAATGATCCCGGCATCCGGCGAGTTCGCCTATGCCACGCAGGGCATCCGGAAGGGTGGCGGCGGGTCGTCCGAGCCCGAGAACCTCAACGCGCTGAGTGACACCGCGGACATGGTGGTGGCACTGGACAGGCTGTAGGCCATGGCGCCGAAGGTCGAGAGTGTGTCACTGGTGGTCGCCTGGTTTGGCGACGATCTGCGCGCGGGATCCTGCAAGGTGCGGCCGGGTGTCGAGGTCACCGCCAAAACCACCACGCCGTCGGCCTGGTCCGTAAATGGCGTCAACCGTGCCAATGCCTTTCTGGTCAGCCGCGATGATCAGGATCGGCCGGTTTATGGTGGCACGCCCGCCGACTTCGCCGTGGTGCAGGCCATCCAGGAGATGAAGGCGCGCGGGCTGCGCGTCACCTTCTACCCGTTCATCCTGATGGATGTCCCGCCCGGGAACACCTTGCCGAACCCGTATTCCGACAACGCAGCTGATGCGGGACAGCCCGCCTTTCCCTGGCGGGGGCGGATCACCTGTTCGCCTGCAGCAGGATATGCCGGGACGGTGCACAAGACCGCCACGGCCGCAGGCCAGGTCGCGACGCTGTTCGGGGCGGCCACACCCGCCAGCTTCAGCGTCTCGGGTCAGTCAGTTTCGTGGACCGGGCCATCCGGCGACTGGGGCCTGCGGCGCATGGTGCTGCACTACGCCCATCTCTGTGCGGCAGCGGGCGGCGTGGACGCCTTCCTGATCGGGACAGAGATGCCGGGACTGACGACGATCCGCTCGGGCGTGTCTACCTATCCGGCGGTGCAGGCCTATCGGGACCTCCTCGCGGATGTGCGCTCGATCCTCGGGTCGGGCTCAAAGATCGGATACGCGGCGGACTGGTCGGAATATTTCGGTCACCAGCCGAGCGATGGCAGCGATGATGTGTTCTTCCACCTCGACCCGCTCTGGGCCGATCCGGAGATCGATTTCATCGGGATCGACAACTATATGCCGCTGTCGGACTGGCGCGACGGGTTCGAGCATGCCGATGCGGCCGAGGGCTGGCCCGCGATCTACGACCGCGCCTATCTGCAGGGGAATATCGCGGGTGGAGAAGGTTTCGACTGGTTCTACGCCAGCGCCGCAGATCGCACCGGGCAAGTGCGCACACCGATCACCGATGGTGCTGCCGGAAAGCCATGGGTCTTTCGCTACAAGGACCTGCGCGCCTGGTGGTCGAACCCACATTATGACCGCCCGGGCGGTGTCGAGGGCACGACCCCGACGGCATGGGTGCCGCAGTCCAAACCGATCTGGTTCACCGAGCTTGGCTGTCCGGCCATCGACCGCGGCACCAACCAGCCGAACGTGTTCTTCGACCCGAAGTCATCCGAGAGCTTCACGCCGCATTTCTCCCGGGGCTGGCGCGACGACGCCATCCAGCGGGCTTATCTCGAAGCGACATACCTCTGGTGGGGTGAGGCCGCGAACAACCCGGTGTCCGGCGTATATGGCGACCGCATGGTGCACGTCCCCGAATGCGCCGCCTGGACCTGGGACGCGCGGCCCTACCCGTTCTTTCCAGCACTTACAGACGTCTGGACCGATGGCGCGAACTGGCGGCTCGGCCACTGGCTGACCGGACGGCTTGGCGCGGTGTCGCTCGCGGCGCTCGTGCGGCACCTCTGCCTGCGGGCCGGGCTGACCGAGGTCCGTATTGATGTCTCCGGCCTGTGGGGCGCGGTCGAGGGCTACGCGATCGGTGCGCTGGAAAGCCCGCGCGCCTCAATCACCACGCTGTCGCGTCATTTCGGCTTCGACGCGGTCGAGACCGAAGGCGTGATCCGGTTTGTCATGCGCGGTCAGGCGGCAGTTGCCAGCGTGAGGCATGACGATCTGGTCGCCGCGCGCGAGGGCGACGTGCTGGAACTGACCCGTGGGCAGGAAACTGAACTGCCGCAGGCGCTCAAATGGCAGGTGGCGCGAGCCGATGAGGACTATGACGCCGCCCTTGTCGAGGCGCGCCGCATCACCGTGGACACAACCCGGATCGCCTCGGAGAGCTTTCCGATGGCGGTCCCGCCTGAGGAAGCTGAACGGCGCTGCCGCCGCGCGCTGATGGAAGCCTGGACCGGGCGGGAGACAGCTGCATTCCGCCTGCCGCCCTCGCGGCTGTCGCTTGATCCGGCGGACGTTGTCACACTGGCCCATGATGGGCGGCAAGTTCCGCTGCGACTTGTATCCATCGCTGATGCCGGGGCTCGCGGGATCGAAGCCGTTCGTCAGGACCGCGAAGCCCACGATCTGCCACCCGGAGCACCACGCCCGTCATCCTTGTCAAAAGCAGTGGTGTTTGGTGCCCCCGAGGTGGTGCTGATGGACCTGCCACAACTCACCGAGGATCAGCCTGCGCATCGGCCGTTTGCCGTGGCCCATGCTATTCCATGGCCCGGGGAGATGGCGGTGTTCCGCAGCCCGTCGACGGACGGGTTTGAACTGCTGACGACATTTGGCGGCCGGGCCCGGATCGGAACGCTGGTCTCGGATTTCTTCGCAGGCCCCACCTCGCGGTTCGATCTCGGCAATGCGCTGGTGATTGATCTGCTCTCCGGCTCACTGGAAAGCGTCACCGACCTGACCCTGTTCGGCGGGGGCAATGCGCTGGCCATCGAGACCGCGTCAGGTGTCTGGGAAATCGTGCAAGCAGGCACAGCCGCGCTGATCGCGCCGGGCCGCTATCAACTGACGCGTCTGCTGCGCGGCCAGCGCGGCACGGAAACAGCCATGGCCAATCCGGCTTCGGCAGGCGCGCGGGTCGTGGTGCTCGACGAGGCCCTTGCGTCCCTCCCGATCGCCGAGGCCGATCTCGGGCTTCCGTGGAACTGGCGCATCGGCCCGGCAAGCCGGTCTGTCAGCGATGAGACCTATGCTGCGCAAACCTTTGCGCCGATGGGCGTGGGGTTGCGGCCGTTCTCCGTCGCCCATGTCGAGCAGCCGTGGCGCACGCCCCGCACGCCGGGTGATCTGACGATCCGCTGGGCGCGGCGGTCCCGGGCCCTCGCGGCCGACAGTTGGGGTGCGGTTGAGGTGTCGCTCAACGAGGAGACTGAGGCCTACGAGGTCGAGATCCTTGATGGCAGCACGGTGAAGCGGGTGCTGAGCACGGCCACCACCAGAGCGGCCTACACCGCGGCCCAGCAGACCGCTGATTGGGGCGCGCCGCTCGGCCCCGGCGACACGCTCGACGTCCGCATCTACCAGCTCTCCGCCCTGATCAGGCGGGGTGCGGCCAAAATCGTCACACTCACCTTCTGAAGGCGAACCCATGTCCGACACCACGTCCAACCTGCTGCTGCCGTACATCCTGGCGGCGCAGGCCCAGAAGCATGTCACCCACAATGAGGCGCTGCGGATCCTCGACGGGCTCGTCCAGCTCTCCGTTCTCGACCGGAACCTGACCGCGCCGCCGGGAAGTCCCGCCGATGGCGACCGCTATATCGTGGCCAGCGGCGGCACAGGCGATTGGGCGGGCTGGGACCTGAATGTGGCGCTGTTCACCGACGGCACATGGCTGCGCCTGCCACCCCGGACCGGATGGCGGGCGTGGGTCGAAGACGAGGCGCTGCTGCTGGTCTACGATGGCGCGGAGTGGATCGGCACGACCCCTGACGTATTGCAGAACATGGCGCTGCTCGGGCTGGGCACCGCCGCCGACGCCGCCAACCAGTTCTCAGCCAAGCTGAACGCCGCCCTCTGGACAGCGAAGACCGTGGCTGAAGGCGGGACCGGCGATCTCTTCTACACCATGAACAAGGAGGCGGCGGGCGACGATCTCGGGCTGACGCTGCAGACCAACTTCGTGACGAAGGCACTGGTGGGGCTCTTCGGCTCGGACAGGTTCCGCCTCGCAGTCTCGGCAGACGGCAGCGCCTTCTTCGACGGGCTGACCGTCGACAACGCCAACGGCATCGTCGAGCAGCCGCAACTGCCGCGCTTCAAGGCCTACACCAACTACGACAACTATATCGGCGTCGGCACCTGGACCAAGATCGGCCTGAATAACACCGACTACAACGACCAAGGCGCATTCGATGCTGGGACCAGCCTGTTCACCGCGCCTGTCGATGGGACATATTTGTTCGGCGCAACGCTGCTCTACAAGATCAATTCCAGCACCTCGGCGCGGATGCGCGGGCGGCTCGTGCTGAATGGAGCAACCGAAATCCGCGGCTCCTTTGGCGAGAGCTCCGCCACCCATGTCTCGCTTGCCACCGCGATTTGGCTCCAGACCATGGTGCCGTTGACAGCGGGCGATACCGTTGAGCTACAGGGGTATTTCCGCGCTCAAGATGGGTATTTCGCGGCCGACCACACGTCCTTCTGGGGCTGCAAGGTCGGCTGAGCGGAGGATGATTGACCCATGACACCACCCCGATCCGACCATGGTTTCGTGCGCATGCCAGACACGGAGTTCGAAGCCATGCTGGCACGCGCAGCGGAGAAAGGCGCCAAACGCGCGCTCGCGGATGTCGGCCTCGATGGTGAAGAGGCAGCGCTCGATATCCGCGACCTGCGATCCTTGCTCGACTGCATCCGGCTGGTGCGCCGCACCGCGATGCAGACCGCCGTCCGTATGATCACCACCGGCGTGATGCTGGCGCTGCTCGCGGGCATCGCGATCAAGCTGAAGATCTTCGGCGGGGCCCCATAGCTCCGCCGCATCCCAATCCGTTAGCCCAACCAACACCCGCCCTTGAGGCGGGTTTTTCGTTTCTGGAGGACACCATGACCACGACCTTTTACGACCATTGGCGCGATGTGCCGGAGAAAGCCTGGCGCTGGCCGAATTTCAGCCCGGCCGAGATTGCGTGCCGCGGCACCGGCAAGCTGCTTGTCAACGAACCCGCACTCGACAAGCTGCAGGCGCTGCGCGACCGTCTGGGCAAGCCGCTCATCGTCCGCTCCGCTTATCGCAGCCCGGAGCACAACCGTGCCGTCGGGGGGGCGACCCGGTCGAAGCACCTAGACGGAACCGCCTTCGACATCGCCATGGCGAACCACGACCCGGTGGCGTTTGAGGTTGCGGCGCGCGAGGTCGGGTTCCTCGGCTTCGGGTTCTACCCGCAATCGGGGTTCATCCATGTCGACCTTGGCCCCGCGCGTCAGTGGGGCGAGCGGTTCCCGGTCCGGGCGACTGCCTTCGCCGAGGACACGCCGCATGTGCGGGAGGTGCTGGCGCAAAGCCGCACCATGAAAGGCGGGGGCGCGGCCGGTGTGGCGACGCTGGGCGCGGCGGGGGTTGAGGTGGCGCAGAGCGTGCTCGCCGAAACCCAGTCCGCCGTCCTGCCGCTGATGCCTTACCTCGATACGCTTCGCTGGGTGTTCATCGCCGTGGCGCTAGGCGGCATTGCTGTCACGATCTACGCCCGCCTCGATGATTGGAAGCGGGGGCAGCGATGATCACCACCATTCTCGGCGGGATCGCAGCCAGCACATGGGCGCGGGCCATTTTGCGGTACGGTGCCATCGCCGTCGCCATTGTCCTGTTTCTCTTGTCGATCCGCCGCACCGGGGAGCGCGCAGGTCGGATCCCCGAACACAAAATCAACAGGCTTGATGAGCTCATACAAGGGAACTGGAAGCCCGAGAACCCGGGCTAATAGAAATAATAATTATATTATCAATTATTTATTCATCTGACGAAGTCTGGTCATCTCGATCCAGCTAAACCTGAGGGATGTGCTGGCTATTTCATCCGCTTTCCGCAAGGCGCGGCGGGCGGTCAATTCAGATCCAGAATGTCGATTGAGGTCGGATCGATCAGGTTCCATTGCAGCGGCACGTTTCCGATCACGAATTCTGCCGCGCCGCCTTGTGTTCGGCCCAGAGGTATCCAACCGTTGGCGCCGTCTGGGATCAGAACTGAAGTCCGTTCAGACAAGAGTTTCCAGAAGTCGCCCTGCAGACTGAACTTGACGACCACGTAGTCTTTGGCGGCAGCATCGATGAGCTCGCCCGTGTCCTTGTCGAGCAGGGTCAGACGGCGCACGATCCCGTCATGGGTTAGGTGGCCTGCAATGTCGTCGAACCGCGTGATCAGAGCTTCGCTCTGATTGGGGCCGATATTAGGGCTCAGTCGACCAGTGCCATTCTTGAATGCCTCGGCATGTCTGCGCGGTAAAGCGCGACCAAAGACATTCTCAGTCGGTAGTAAATCAGCATTCGGTGGCGCCCGCCGGAAGTTCTTTTTGCTCAACCCGTCCACGTGGTTGAGCGTAATCCGGGTCTTTGCCCAGGCACGGCCTAGGGGGTTGGTGATGAAGGCCTTGATCTCGGGCGTATTCACACCGATGCGGCCAATCTGGCGCGCGACGTCATCGGCCACCGTGATCGCGTTATTTACGATGGTTCTACCGGCGCGGCTGGCGATGGGGCCAACCTTGTCGATAACGATCTTGATCACTTTGCGATTGGCCACACCCGCCGAAACAACGCCGACCCCGGCAAGAACGCGGTCCACCGTGTCCAAATCTTCGCCCGTAATCAGGTGTTCGCCGACCACCAGTTCGTAGAGGTCTCTACCTGTGCCGACTATGGGGACAAAGCCAAGCCCGATATCCAGAAGCTCGATCCCGACGGTGGTCAGCGTCGAGGCGGTGTCGAAATCACCTTCGCGCCGCGCTGATTGACTGGCTTCGTCCAGCCCGTCGGCAGCGGCAAGGCTGATGTTTGAGCGCCGTGCTTCGAACGAGTCCGCGGGCAGGTTGGATTGCAGGTTTAGAACCTGCGCCCTCTTGTCCATGAACTGGCTGTTGAGATCGCGATAGTCCAGGTAGCTTTGGACCAGAGGATCCGGCTGCGCGGTGGGCGGGGGAAGTTTGCCCTCGGCGACGAAGCGAAGGGCCTGCGCGTGACGCAATAATGCCTCGCCCAGTTCGGGATTGGTGTCGGCTTCTTCGACCGCGAACTCCAGCGTTTTTAGAGCGTCCGCCCGCGCACCGCCGCCGGGCAGGGCGGCTAGGCGGTTGCGAAGGTTGTCTGCTTGATCCGTGACAGAGGGCGAAGTGGTTGGCACGCCGTCAACACGTGACAGGACCGGTCCGCGCTGCGGGTTATCATCTTCATCGTCGCGCGGGTTCGGGCGCGGGATCGAGGCAGCATCTAGCCGAGCCTGCAGGCGGTTGAGATTTGCGTCGATACTCGGTGTTGCCGCGGCCGTCGATGCAGTCATGTCGCCAACGGCGCGGTCCTTTTCGCCCTCTAGGAAGGCTCTGAATGCGCCAGATTCGGCAGTCTGTGCCCGGTTGTGCTCGATCTGGCGGCGCGATTGGAAGCGAACGCCGCTCAGGTTCTCTTTCATCGTGATGGTTCCGTCCAGTTTGACGGTATGACGCATGTGGAGTTCCAAAAGGCCGAAGGCCAGCGCCTCGAGACCTGTTTGGACTTGGTGCGGCTTCAGGCGGCCGTTCGTAAACCGATAGGCGCTTTCCGAAAGCGAGAGCGTGTACCTAGATACCGAAAGAGGGCCGCCTCCAAGATAGAAATCGCCTACCCTGATCTGTTGGTTATGCTGTTCCTTCATACAGTCAATGGCCGATCTAGACGTGTCGCGCTCATACCCGTTTGCGGTGCGGTGATAGCGCACACTGCTAGTGCAAAAGCCAGAGGACAGGGTGTAAACATCGGCGCGAGCCGTTTCTCCGGTAAGCGCGCAGGCCAGCAGCAGGGACAAGGTGGCATAGATGAAACGGATCATTTGTTGCCTCCGTTCTGCGGATCGAGAAAGGTTCTCTGCTGTGCAATCAGTGCTTCGGTGCTGAGCGCGATGTCACTTGCCTCAAGCTGGTCGAAATCGGTTAGAAGTCCATGCCGGAACACCTCGGCCTTTTCCTCTAGAATAAGTCGGGTCACAGGATCGGTCGCGTTCGCAACGTCTGAAACAAGCCCGAGATACGCGATGAATGCACTCGCAAGCGCCCCTTCGACCAGTTCGGTCTGCGCCAGTTTAGCATTCCTCAGATAAACGTGATCGAGACCGAATTCTCGTTCCAGCCGATCGGCACCGACGCGCAGAACGTACGCCTCGACAAGCCGCTGTGCCGTTATTTGCTCAGCGCGGCGCTTGCCTACAAAGCGGCGCAGGCTGGCAAACCCTTCAGCCAGCTGGTTCAATTGGAGTTTGGCGTCGTTGAACCGAGCATTGCAGATCACTGATGAGGTCGCAAACAGCGCATCGTCGCGGGGGATAATCTCGTGCAGCCGGGTCATCCCGGCATTGAACGCTTCTTCCTGATCTTCTCTCTCGGATCGACCGAACAGTTCGATGACCCAGAAGACGGCGAGTTCGACGAAGTCATTTGAAATGTACCAGGTTTCGTTCTTTTCCGGTGTCGCAATAGCGAAGATGCCGCGCACGATTTCGTTGTTCAGATCGAGGAAGTCAAACGCTCCCCGGTCAGTACATATTGCCTGAGCCCTTCGCAGCTGACCTCGCGCCGAAACGGTTTTGGACTCGATTTGATCAATCACCATCCCAGCGTTCAGAAGCCGGAAATAGAGGTCAACCAGCGCGGCCTCTTCCATTGCGTCAAGATCATCTGGTATCTCAGGCAACTTCAGATCGACGGCGACCGCTGTTGTAGTCTCAAGCTGTTCGGCGGCGAACACGATCTGATCGTTCAAGGCGTTTGCCCATTTCCGATTGAATTGCGTGTCCGCAAATTCTTGAGCCAGCCCGGGGACTTCGTTCTCGACGAATGATTTAAAGTCATCTCCCCAAGAATCTCCTTTGCAGCCGGTAAGCAGCAACGCGGAGGCTGATAGGGCTGCAATGCGACGGACAAGAGGGAACCGCATCAGAACTGCGCTTGTATCTTGATCAGCATCTCGACTTCGGACTCAAGTCTCGAACGCACAGCAGCCATCTCCGATGTGAAACCATCCAGCCGGGTAAGCAGCGCCAGCGTGTTGTTGGCTGAGTTGGCCTCGAACGTGTTGATTTCGTCGCGTAATTCTCCGGCGCTGCGCGGCTCAAGATTGGGGTCGTTCAGAAGTGGGGCGATTTCGCGCAGGAGTACGACTAGTTTTTCACGTTCGATGGAATTGGCAATGAGGAGACTGCGGGCCTCGGTAAGCGTCTGGCTGAACAGGCTGCTGCCTAGCAATTGCAATTGTTGTTGCCGGGTCCGGATCGCCTCATCCATCGCCGGTTCGAACTCGAGGCGCGCAGTGTTCGAGAGCTTAGCCTGCAAAAGCCGCAAAAGAGTAGTGATATGTGGCGGTACATCATCGGGCCGGTGTGCCTGAAAATCGTGAATCAGGTAAAGAGCTGTCAGTATCGTGGACAGTTCGTCAAGGAATCCTCCAGAAGCCTTTCTCCCCAGAAATGCCGACTTACGCGTTTCAAGCGTCGCGACATTTGCTGATAAGAGGTCGGGCAAATACTTGAACCCCGAGGCCGCCCGCAGCAGGTCCACGAGGTTTTCGGTCTGATCACGGTTGAGGTCCCGCGGTCCGAAGGGCAGACCCGGAGACAGAGGCCCGGTTTCGTTGGGAAGGCCAGCAAACACGTCATCGTTACTGACGCCCAAAAGGCCAAGCTGCGCCGCACCCACCTGAGAAACGACCAGACTAGCACGTGATTGTCCGCGCCCCGGAAAGCAGCAGGCGCCTACATGGATAAAGCTCCTCTCAAGAATGACCTCGATCTCGGCCGATTTTGTGCTGAGATCGACAATCGCGGTTTCCCCGACAGGCAAAGCTGAGCCATCAACTATCAGCGTATGACGCGCTTGCGGGGGGGGATTCTGATCGAAGCCAGGATAATGGCGAACGGGGATGGCGGCGTGAACCTCGACGATCGGCGCGCAATTGCCCGGGTCGTTACACTTTGGCAGCGTAATCCTACCGTGTACCTTGTAGTTCAATGTGGCAGTCTGGTTCTCGTCCCCGCGATCGGCAAAGCCACCACGTGCGAAACTGGCGGCCAATGCCCAGTAGCTGCGGTCTCCCTCTGCCGCTCCAAAACGCTCTGTGCCGACGGCAATAGCGCCAACTGTCTCGGATGACGTACTGTCTCCACCATCATAGTTGCAGTTGTAACCGAAGCTATAGTTATCGATCCCCTCGGTAGTGAAACCAGAGCTTTTCGAATTGCATCGACCGGAATCGGCATAAGTGTCGATCCGCCAGCTCATGTTCGGACCGGGACCACCCTTTGCGCCAAGTGGCGTCGTCGGCAGTACGACCTTGTTGGTCGCTAATATGCCCGCCAGATAGGCCAGACGTGCACGCGCTAGCGCTCGTGACGGATTGGTGCCCGGTGCCGAGATATTGGTGCCGTTGATCAGCGTAGCCCTGAGAACTAGGTTTTCGGGTCCCAACGGGCCCGGAACAAATGGGGTGCCATCCGCTGGTGGCGACAAAACGGGTCCATACCCACCGACCCGATACCCAAAACCTGAACGAGAGAAGGGGTCGAACAGCGTGGTGATTGGAGCATCAAACCCGTCCGGTCGCCACGCCGCCAGCTTTTCGCGCAAAGCTTTTTGATAGTTCCAAAAGTCGACGCTGGCGTCGTAGTTTGGCTGGGCGGTCTGGAACAACTCGCTGAGGAAAGCCGCAGTTTCGAGCTTTTGCACCCATTGCATCTGCTCTTCTCGTGGCAAGGCTCCCAGATCAAGGTCCGGAATGCCTAACCGCCCCAACCGGAACTCGATCACATCGACGATCAGGTTCAGCTCATCTATATCACGTTCTCGGATCGCTGCAAAAATCTGGTCAAACAGTTGATCCTTGTCCCCATTCGACAAGGATGACCGGCCAATCCCGCCCACGGTGGTCCAAATCAGATTGAACATGAACGGGTCGCCCTGTGAAGTTGCCATTCGCTCAACTGTAAGTTTAGTAAGTTCGCGGGCGCTTTCAGTTTCGAAGAACCGGAAGTCACGAACGGTTTCTTGGGCCGGGGTGCCGCCGTTTAGCACAAGGGTTAGGGCGCGTTGTTCAAGTGTTTGAGCTTGGGCGGAAACCAACGTGGAAATCAAAAAAACCAATGAAAGAGCAATCCGCGATAAAGTCATTGTTATACATTCTCCATGTGGCTTGGCGCTTGACGTCAGAATGGCAGATCAGGCCCGCTGATCAAGCGTTTTTTTCCCCGAGCGTTTTCCACGGGTGGTGGAAACGCCTGAAATTGGGAGAATCATGCGAGAGTGGGCACGACGTGCTGGCCTGCATGGCTTTCCCCAAACAACACCACACTAAGCTGCATTCAACGAATTCCATCGAGCGTTTCAACAAGGAAGTGACACGCCGAGCCTATGTCGCCGACGCCTTTCCAACTGAGGCTTTCCATCACTCGCTTCATTGGTGCTGTGCAAGCTAAATGACGAATTGCAGATCACCAGCCGGTTCATGAGGGTTGAGATCTTTTCTCAGTTCAATAACGTGAGTAAGGCCCAACTATCAGCATAATAGCCGCCTTATCTTGACTTCAGGCCATCCGTGAACTGCATTACTTGACGGACGTGACCGTGGCTCCCAAATTAGCCATCCACGCCATCCACGCCATCCACGCCATCCACGCCATCCACGCCATCCTGCATTGCGACTGCGCATTTTTTGCGCTGCGAGTATCCAGTAGGGTTTTTCCACCGGCGATTGAGACGTGCTCTTCGGCACATGTTTTTTTGGAGTCTGTCTATTGTAGCGAATTCAATGGGTTAGGCTAGAGAAGGTTCGACGCCAGTCCCGTTCCCTCCGCCAAATCTCTAACCTAGGCTCATGTATTTTCTGTCTAAATATGGTTGTGCCAAGTCCATCCCGCCAAGCTTCCCGCCACTTACTCCCAGCGTGGCTGTCTTTTCTTCTTCCCGCCCAACTTCATGGGCTCAATCTGGAAGGACGAAAAATGGAATTCGAACAATTTTACGAAGCAAGCCGGAACCTCAGCTCCGCTGCCCGCGCGACGGTTCATGCGCTGATTGCATCGCAAGCCGCACCGTTAGGCCGAGCCGTTCAATGGCGGGTCGAATGGCATGCGGCGCGGGATGGAGCATGTGACGCACTGGACAATGGCGACGAAGAAAAGACTTTGATGGACACGGCGCATGGCCTGAGCGTTCTTCTTGCTTCTACACCGGCCTCGTCAACGGTTGACATGATCGCACAGATTGAGTGGTTCAAAGAGGATCTTGGTGCGTACGTGCTGGGCATTGCGTCACCCGCGCATGACACCATTTCCCAGAGTGCGCAGAGCATCTGCGCTTAGATGTCGCAGCATCGAGATAAACAAGGTGCGGCTGGCCTATGTGATCGGCCGCGGCATCTCCACAATTGAAGTTCCTTGCGATTTGGACCTGTGGCGGTTTGATGCCGCTCCTTTTGATAGCATTTACTGCAGCAAAGGAGACTGCTTATGGGATTGAAACGGACGTACGAATTTCGCCAAGACGCGGTGCGGATCGGACTGACCAGTGGGCCAACGCGCAAGCAAGTGGCTGACGATCTGGGCGTTGGCATGTCGACGCTTTACAAGTGGATC